>APMI01001101.1_pt1 | contig 136867 bp, 96 predicted proteins | sample 667938 | NCBI WGS metagenome assembly APMI01 (sample SAMN01084076, study PRJNA167559) | wastewater metagenome | biome: Wastewater | place: Denmark: Ejby Moelle, Odense | collected 2011-11-28
GCGGTGGGGACATGCTTGGTGGCGTGACGAGTCTGGCAGGTGGCATCGGTGGCTCCGGCGGTGGGGACATGCTTGGTGGCGTGACGAGTCTGGCAGGTGGCATCGGCGGAGCCGGTGGTGGGGACATGCTTGGTGGCGTGACGAGTCTGGCAGGTGGCATCGGCGGAGCCGGTGGTGCGGGCGGTATGCTCGGTGGTCTCGGCGGCGCGGGGGGAGAGGAAAAAGGCATGGCCGAGGGCATTGGCGCCGGTATCGGTGGCACAGCAGGCAAGGCTGTGGGTACTGCCGGGGGCAAGGCTATTGGCGGTGCCATTGGCTCGGCCATTCCGGTGGTGGGCACTGCTATTGGCCAGCAGATCGGCGGGCAGATTGGCGGCCAGATCGGCCAGCAGGTGGGCTCTGAAGTGGGCGGTTCAGTCGGAAAAGGCGTGGATCAAGGCATTAAAACCGTACGCATGTCTCTGGCGGAGGAGGGTTACAAACTCGGCGGAGGTCCTGGTATGGGAATGGGAATGGGGCAAGGCAAGGGCATGAAGAGGTAAGTACAAGACTGGTATAAAAATTAGCCGATCTTCGGCACATCTGCATGCGCAGCGGCTATCACCATCTATGAGCGATTCTTCCAGCCAAGGCATTTCCAGCCGCACTGCGGGTGTGGGAGCTGCGCTGGGGAGCGTGGCCGGGGGTGTGGTCGGCACTTCCTTGGGGGCTTCTGCAGGCGGGGCGGCTGCAGGTGCGCTAGGGGCTGTGGTGGGCACGGTGGCCCCAGGTGTGGGCAATGTCATCGCCGGAACTGCCGGGACGGCCGTTGGCTCCAGCGTGGGTGCGGCTGTGGGTGGCATGGTGGGCAGCAAAGTCGGAGAAGCAGGCGGCCAAGTGGCCGGCCAGATCGTCGGCAAAGTGGGGGAGGGTGCCGCCAAGTACGCCAGCAATGCTTTGCCAGGCAGTGTTCGGAGTGCTCTGGGATCCGCCTTGGGCAACTCTGGAACCTCCTCAAAAAACAACATTAAAATCTAACGTTTAATTGATCGGCCATGCCTGAAGACACTGACAAAAAAGAAGGGCCAGGGATCGGCTCACACCGCCAGCCCCAAGCACCTGCACCGCAGCAGGAGGCTCAGCAGCCTGCTCAGCAGGCGTGGGTCCCTGCCAAGCCTGGCCAGCAGGCCCCGGCCCCCGAGCAGCAGCCCGCAGTTCCTGCGCCCGCAGCTTGGGTTTCCGCCAAGCCCGGGCAAATGGCCGCCGAAGGCCAGCAGGCTGCGGCAGCAGAGCCAGCCATCCCGAAGCCCGAGCAAAAAGCGGCTGTCGCCGCAGAGCCGCAGGTCGGAGGTGACAGTAAAAGTCCAGCCAAAGCCAAGGCCAAGCCTGGACAAGAGGATGATGAAGAGATGTCGGCCTCCGAGAAACTCAAAGCTGGCGCACAAGGAATCCTGGCAGGCAATGGAGGCTCCAAGGAAGGCAAGCTGATCGGAGAAGCCGTGGGAGAGGGAATCAAAAGCCTCTTTGGGCAGGGAGGGAAAGATGGTGCGGGGAAGCCCAAGGTGCAGGCCGCGGCCGAAGCACCAAAGGAGGAAGGTCCCGTCGTGGGCGCCCATCGCAAGCAGGAGGCTGCCAAACAGGAGGGCCCGGAAGCAGGCGGTCTCGATGTAGGGGGCAGCATCGGTAAAAAAATCGGCGGCATGATTGGCTCCGCCATTGGAGGAGACAAAGGCAAGTCTGTGGGCCAGATGCTTGGAAAGGTGGTCGGCGGGGCGGCGGGGCAGGCCGCCAATTTAGCTGTCGATCACTCGCGTGGCATCGGAGGTGGCATTGGCGGCGCCATCGGTGGCGTGATTGGCGGCGATAAAGGTGCTGCTGTGGGCAAGGACCTTGGCAAAGGCATTGGCTCTGCGGTCAAGAGTGTGCGTGATGCTCTGGCCAGCCAAGGCGTGCAACTCGGGCCCAAGCAAGCTCCGGGCAAACAGGGACACAGCATCAAATAAAAGCAGACCATGCCTGTGCCCAAAAGAGCCGATGGCAGGCGCGATCTAGACGGAGATGGAGACATTGATCTTGCCGACGACCCTTCACGCGATCTGGATCACAACGGACGCATCGAAGGCGAAGACCGGCAGGAAATGGATTTGGATGCCGATCTCGACATTGACGCCACTGATCATGAGCTGGCTGAAAAGAAAAGCGTGGGGGCTGCGCTGGGAATGGCCAAAGTGGGTCAGGCAGCCCAGCAGGGGCAGACTCAAAGTGTGCAGCAGCCGGCTCAGGGACCGAGGGTGCGCTGATCGCTCCAGAGCACCGTCCCTAACCACGCAGCCCTGCGGTTTAGCGGTTGGCCAGATCCACAAGTTTGTCGTTCATGTCCCGGAGGCGTTTGGAAAGGCAGGTGGTGATGCGGCTGAGGAGGCGATAGGCCACTTTGGGGCTGGCGGAGTGCAGTGCATCAAGGCTGTCGCGTTTGATGAGCCAGACCTCCGCCTCAGAGCCTGCGCGTACGGTGGCGCTGGCCGGGCCGGGGTCAAAGATGCTGACCTCTCCCAGAGAGTCGCCAGCCTCCAGAACGGCGACCACCTGATCTTCCCCATCGACATCCTGCAGTACATCGAGCTTTCCTTTGAGCACCAGGTAGAGGGTGTCGTTGTCGTCTCCGAGTTTGATCACGATGTCATTTTTCTGATAGGAGCGTGAGTCGCCAAAGCTGGAGAGCAGAGACAGTTCGTTGGCGTTGAAGTTGGCAAGAAGGGGGGTCAGGGAGGGCATGGTTTTTTTTGATGCTATCTACGATGGGAAGAGGAGGAGGGGATGGAAACACTTTCAGCGGACAGGTCAAACTCCATGTCCATGACCGCCACCGCCGCCACGCTGGCCGATGGAGACCTTGTTGCGCACAGACTGGTTCTGCTGGGCGTTGCGGTCATAGGCCTTGGCCAGCGCACCAGTGAGGTGGTTGCCGATGGGGCTGACTTTCCCGCCGTTTTCGAGGGTGATGCAGCCGCCATACTGATGCGGAATGGCGAGCTTCCCCTGATTGAAGCCGAGGTTTTCATGCAGCTTCACCGCCGAATCTCGGGCGGAGGAGAGCGCCTTGCCAGCTTTGGAATTTCCAATGGCATCGCTAGCCTGACGGGCTGCTCCTTGCACGCCTTCTTTGAGATTGTTGAGGTTGCTGCTCACGCGGTCTTTGGCGCCGCGGAGCATGTCGCGGACAGAACTTTTGGCGGCAGATGCCGCGCCTGCCACCTGCTGGCCCGCCTGTTTGACTGGCCCTGGGAGGGCATTGGCCGCCTGCCGAGCCTGGAAGCCGATGTGTGAGCCGAGCTCTCCAGCGGCTTCCTGAGCCTGCCGTCCAAGTGCGGAGGCGCCACTGGCAATCTGGCGGCCTGCATTCTGCACCTGCTGCCCTGCCTGAGAGGCAGCGCCTCCCACCGCCTGCGCGGCCTGACGCACTGGCTGGCCCAAGTTGGAAGCGATCTGATCAACTGCGTTGCCCACGGCCTGGCCTGCCTGTGCTCCGGCCTGGCGGAGTGGCTTTGGGATAGCGCCCGCCACCTGATCTTTAAGAACGCCAGCATTCATTTTCAAGCGATCGATGTCCTGGCCGAGAGCGTCCGCCTTTTCGGCTACGAAGTTGACGGCCTTTTCCTTGACCTGCTGAACACCGGCTTTGACAGACTGGACTCCGGCGCTGAGACCATCGGCGGCCTTTTGCACCGGCACACGCACCTGGCCGATGCCATCTCCCACGCCGTCTCCACGGACGTTGATGTGGCGGACATTGTCCTTGGCCTGGTCAATGTTGCCGCCGATGCTGGCCTTGCAGCCGCCACCGAGAGCTGCTGCATTGAAGCAAGTGGCCTTGATGCCGCCATTTTTCAGCGCGGCGTAATGGGCCAGACCGCCTCCCAGCGAGTGGCCGGCGGTTTCCAGCTTCTCGCCTTCAGGTAGATTGTTGCCGACTTCCTCGGTCAGTTTGGCGGCCTGCTGGTAGGCTTTTGGAACGCCACCCAGGAACTGCCCGGCATCTGCCTGAACCTGTGCAGAGAGTGCACCGCCAACACCTGTGCCTCCAAAAATGAGCACGTTTTTTTTGGAGGCGCCTTCGCCCATCTCCACCATGTTGGCATAAAGGCCGGAGGAGGGGTCTCGCAGTCCGCCTGTCAGCGGATCAAGCTTGGTGCGCAGTGGAGAGTTGCGCGGCAGGGCTTTTTCAAGAGGAGAGGGTTCCTGACGGCCGGCCTGCTGGCAGAGCTCGGCGTAGCGTTCTTCAAAAGCGTTCTGCGCCGCTTCGTCATAGTTGTTTTCATCGTAATCCTTGAAGTCGTTGCGCAGCTCACGTGTGGCATCATGCACGGCTATGTTGGTGGGAAGGCGCTCCTGAAACTCCTGCAGCATCTGCTGCGCACCCTGTGCGTGGGCCTCCTTTTGTTCATCGGTGGCGTTGGCTGGCAGCGGATTTTCCTTGTTGTAGCGCTTCAGCTGCTTGGCCTCGGTTTTTTCATCGTACTTGCTGGCGTGAGCGGCCTTGAAGTCACCGCCCATCTTCATAACGGCGTCGAGGTAGGGCTTGGTGTCCTGATGCAGTTCCGGCGTCATCTGCGCTCCATCACGCGACCAGGCGCGATCATTATCTGCGTGACCGGGCGGGCCCAGGGGAATCGATGGAGTTTGCTGCGGGGCAGCAAGGGGGGCTGGCGCCCGTGGCGGCAGATGATCTTTTTGGGCGGCGTTCCAGGGCATGGGACTGAAGAAGTGAGGTGGTGCCGGTGGACTTGATTACTCAGCAGCCAGCAAGGCTTCGTCTTCCAGCTCATCCAGCAGTTCCGGATCTGGGATGAGTCGTGAGCGCACAGCCTTCACGGTTTCTACCAAGGTGTTGGCCGTAGTCTGAAACTCCTCTGCACTGGTGTGGACCAGGGGCAGGTTCTGGCATAGGAACAAGGTGCTTAGTTCTGGATCATAGGCCAGCCAGGCACCGAGCAGCGGGCGTCCTGCCAGATTCAGCCGCAGGGCCTCCTGCATCCATGGCTGGACGGCGGCGGGTTCCTCCGGCGGGGGCATGACCACGGCGCTGAGATGACACTGGCCGGTGGTGCCGGGCACCTCTGCCACGATCACGACATCATCACTGCTCAAAGTGCAGAAACCGTCGGCATTGAGCGTCAAATCAGGGTGGAGAGATGCCAGCCAGCCATTGACGACTGCCGTTGAATCGGGGTGGGGGGACATAAATTTAAACGGGAAGCGTATGACGCGCCTGAGTGTTAGACTTGGGGGCCGCCGCGGTTTCGGCCTCGTTTTACGACTGCGTCCGCTGCTCTTTCCGGCAGGTCTCCGGCCACGGCCTCCTTGCCCATGTAGGCGCGGTAGCCCTGGCGGTGGTTTTTGTCGGAGCCTGCCGCCATTTTGAGCTTTTCTCCCACACTGAGGTCGTGCCCGCCGGCGGCAGGCGCATTTTTTCCCAGCATGCGCAGTCCCCGTTTATGCCTGGCGAAATCATCGAGATCCTTCTGATTGACGCCGATGTCCTGCAACTGCTGGCGCCGCCCCTGTCCTGGGGCCAGCAGTCTGGCGATGGCGGCTGCGTTGGCCTTCTGCACGTTGGCGATGAATTTTTCACGTTCCTCCGGGGCGAGCTGCACGCCGGCGTCTTTGCACATCTGGTCCACCACCAGACCGATTTCGTGCGATGCATGCAGTGGTGATGCTGCCGCTTTGCTGCCCACCTGCCTGACACCTGCGTGAAGGCCGTGAAGGTCTTCATCGGAAATGCCTTCAATGCCGCCTAGAAACTGGGCCCCGGGGTTGAACTCGTTGTCTATGGCAATGAGTTCAAGCGCATCCCCCTGACCGTGGATTTTGAGGTTGCCTTTGTTGTAGAAGCCCATGAGGCCCTGGTCAGGGGTGCGTGCGGCATACATGCGGTCAGGATTTCCGGCGACGGCGTCTGCCGCGAACAGTCTTCCAAGCTGATCCTGGAATCGCGGACTGAGCAGTACGTTTTGCTTGAAGTCCGCCTCTTTCATCCGCTTTCCCAAGTCAAGTCCGGGGGCAAATTCCATGTTGACGGCCTGCGGGAATTTGTTCCCTCGCAGCTGGCGCGCCAGTTCGGCTGCGGCAGGGCCGTTGCACCGGCCGACCATGGCTGCCATCTCAGCGCGTGGAAGTGCTCCTGGACCGCCGAGGTCAGCGATGTTGGGGGCCAGAACACCCGCCTCCTGCACTATTTTAGTGCCGGCTATGGCGGCAACGGGGCTCTCATTCTGAAGTTTGATCACCTGGCTGCTACCATCGTTGAAATCTACTTTGAAGACTTCCCCCTTCAGGCCGCCGGTTAGCTTTGCCACGGCTGCCACTTCTGGCTGTTGAACTGCTGGCTGTTGAACTGCTGGCTGCAGATCGTCAGGGGCGGGAGGAGGCACATTCGGTGCGGGTTCATTAGGAGCCTGGTGCCCCGGATCATGGAGAGAGGCTGGGTTCTGAGCGGGATCAAGGCTGACATGGACTTCGGCACCACGGCGGTCAATGTCCGAAACTCCGAGTCCGCGGTGCTGTTTGAGGGCGTCAAACTCCTGCCGCACATTTTGGATGTTGCCGGAAAGTTCATCGAGTTTGTCATTGAGAAGGTTGCGCATGCCGGGGCTCTGAATGCCCCCGGCCATACCCCGCAGATAGTTGGTCACCTTTTCCACCTGCTTAAGCCCCTGCTTGCGCGCACCATCGTAAAGTTTTTCAGCCTCTTTGGGGGTTATAGCACCAGCCGCGGCGGCCATGGCGAGAGCATCCTGCAAGGGCTCGCTGATCTGCCCGCGCAGCTTGCCTTTGTCGATGTGCTCCTGCCTGACGATTTTGCCGGGATTGGGAGCTGCATTGGGGTTTTGGCCCTCGGCCATGCTTTTCTTCAGGCTTTTGGCGTGCTCATACCATTTATTCAATGCCAGAGGGGCCCGCACAGCGATGTCTTTCCAATTGTGGTGCCCTTCGCGAGCAAAAGCTCCCGGGCAGCCGGCGTGCTCCACCTTGATGAAGAGTTCGCCGTTTTTCATTTTGTCGAAAAGCAGCGCGCCCCCCTGGCCGGGCAGCTTGCCCAGGTAGTCGTCATAGCCTCTCTGCACGGCTTTTTTGCCCAGCAGGATTTTATTGTCGTTGTCGATCCGGTCTTCAAAGTGCGTGGAGACACGGCCTTGGACCTGCGGGTTGGCATTGAGAAATGCGTAGATTCTGCCGCCGGGGTCCTTCATGACGAAGGTTCCGCTGTTGGTGACGTCTGAGCTGACATCCTGCCCTGGGTTTAGCTCCTGCCTGAGGAGGGTGCTGTTGGCGGCGGCGGCTGTCATGTGCCAGGCCAGTGCACGGGATGCGAAAGAGCCAGGTTTGACCTCATAAGTCTGTCCGTCCACTTTCACCGGCAGGTTGCCGTTTTCATTCAAGGTGGCACCGTCTGCGAGCGCCTGGGCGATATGCTGCCCGATGCGCGCCATGTGAACGGCCTCGTCCACTGTCATGCGAGGGGCGCCGTGAGCATTGCGCTGGATGTCCTGTGCCAGCAGCTCCCTGACACCGGGGCGGTCAGCGATGCTGTCTCTGGGCTGGCGGCTGAGCGCGGCGATCATGTCTGCGTTTTCCACCTTGAAGCGGTTCTCTGCACGCTCTTCACGCTGCTGGTTTTTGCGTTCCAGGTAGCCTGCCGCAGGAGACACCAGCAAGCCCCCTCCCATCTTGCCCAGCATTTCCAGTCCTGGGAGTGCTGTTTTGGTGACAAACCTGCCGGCTGCTTTTTTGGCATCCACGGCTTTTTGCGCCGCCTGCTCCACTTTCTCAGTCGCGCCCTGTACGATGGCAGATGCCTGGTCAGACACCTGCCCGGCGACTCTGCCTGCCACCCTCCCGGCTCTATCCGCCATTTGTTCCGCGTGGTTCACCGCCTGCCTCACTTCGCGCCCTGCCTGCCGGCCCAGATTCTGCGCCGCCTGGCGGACACCGTTCACCATCCGGGCAAAACGCCCGCTCTGGTGCCCCTCTCCCACGCTGACCTGCGGAGACACAGGGGACTCATCGATTTGCAGGCTGGGTGCGGACTGCTTTTGTGACCCACCACGAAGAAGGTCTCGTACGGATGGCATGGCTTGATGGACTGGAATGTTATTGTGACGGAGCTGCCAGGCATGTGTGTGGAGCGCACTCAGGACTGCTGGAGGAAAGCGCGCCAGTAGTCCACGGTTTCTGCAAAGTCTGAAATGCCGTCTGAGAGCAGGCTGGCATCCAGGCCGAGCAATGGCAGTTTGGCGCATGCGATGGCCATCCCCTCGGCATCCATGGCCAATGTAGCTCCGCCGGTGCCTGCCCATAGATTGTTGGCCTGGAGCAGTGCTTTGCAAATGATGGCTTCGTTTGCGGCAGATGGCACACCGATTTCGCCCAAGAGGAGAATCTCACCGGTGGTTTCATCTCCTTCGTAAACAAGGCTGACCAGAGTGCCGCCAAATACGATCTCGCCAGTTGCGAGCAGAGCTTCGGCAGGCAGGTCGTGGAGGGTGGCGAACGATCTAAGCAGATCTTCGTAGGCTTCTGTCATGGTGTGTGTTGTGGGGGGGAGAATGAGGTGCCGAAAGTGGGGCGTAGGGGGTCATCTCCACCAGTCCGGGATCTTTCCTGCGCCATCCATGGCGGGGATGCGCAGGCGGATTTTCTTTTTGCTGGGATGCACGATCCATGCGGTGGCATCCGGCATCTTCATGAGCTCCCCTGGCTGCACTTCGTAGTCCCATTCCTTGTTCACGGTTTTGCTGGCGTCTTTGCCCAGGAAGCCGGAAGATTTTGAGACTTTCTTTTTCTCCACCTTGGCAATGAACTCCGCCACGGCCAGTGCGCCCTCGGGGTCCGGCTGGCGGAAGGCGATGCGGGAGCGGCAGTTCAGGGTAAGCACTTGAGCCGTCTCTTTGCCGAGGACAGGGAAGAGAGAGGCATCGCTCTGCATGCCGAGGATGAGGCAGCAGTTGGCGGCACGGAGGCGGTCGATCACGTTGTGGTCGGAGATGCCGTCCTCACTGGCGGTGGCCAGGGCCTGAAACTCGTCCATGAGAGCGATGAGGAGGTTCTCCGTCTTGCGCTCCTTCTTCGGCTTGTCGAAACGCATCATGGCATGGGTGTAGAAGAGCAGCTTGAGATAGGTGTTGATGTAGCGGCGCTCGGTCTGGAAGGTCTGCGGCATGGCGGTGCAGAAGACGCGGCCTTTGTCCACATCCTGGATGTCGATGGTATTGGGCAGGTCGGAGCAGAAGACCTCTGCAATGTCCGGGTGGGTGAAGAAGCCCAGCATGACCTTCAGCGTGCCCACGAGGCCTTCCTTCTGCTCAGCCGCCTGGGCGCTGAGGAAGGTCTGGTCAAAGTATTTGGCCAGCTTGATGCGTTCGGGAGTGCTCTCGGCGTCCAGCAACTCATTGAAGAGCTCCTCCATGTTGGATTTGTCCGTGAGGAACTCGTAGGCGCGCAGCACGTTGACGGGCTTGCCGAGGGTTTCGAGCAGCTCAAAGGCGCTGGTCAGCGCCTGCTGTGCTGCGGGTTTGAAGAAGGAGGACTGCTCCCCCTCGGTAAGCGAGGCCCCGGTGTCCACGAGGTTTTTTGCATGAGTGGTGTATGGCAGGCGGCCATCGGAGACGAGGTTGTAACGCTCCTTTGGCTGCCATTTGCGATCAAGGCGGTCCGGGCGGACTGCCAGCACGCAAACGGCCTCCGGGCGGCCGTGGCCCGTAAAGTGCTCCAGGGCAAAGAAGTGCTCGTCGCCCTTGGCCCCCAGGATGAGGCCGCCCCAGTTTGGGCGGGAGACAGAGATCTGATGGAGCAGGGGATTGAAGCCGGAGGTGGTCTTGCCTACGCCCGTGTCTCCCGTGATGAGCCAGTGACGAGTGAACTCTCCGGGGAGCCATTTGAGGTTTTTATACTGAACGATGTAGTCCTTTTTGGAGAAATCGGGCTGCCATTTCAGCAGCACCATGGCTCCGAGCACACAGAGGAAAGCCACCCCCCCCGTCACTTCATTGATGCTGTCATACTGAAACACATACCAGATGCCAAAGGTGGCGATGCCGACGGCGACGAGGAATTTGATGAAGGAGAACATGCGGGGAGAGGCGCTGGCCCTCCTACTAGCCCGAGCAGTGCATGGTGTGACTGCCTTTTCCTGTGTGTCACAGTTTGCAGCCGGGCGGGCTAATCTCCATGTCATGCCAGAAAAACAACGATTCGAATCACAGGACACTCTCTCAGGGCAGGATTTCTCTTTCCGCCAAAACAAGGAAATGTCCTCAGCCCAGGCCAACGAGACTTTCGTGGTGGACGCGCGCTTCAACCGGGCTTTGGGAGAGAACGGAGAAACGCTGGGATTTGCCAAAAAGAAGTTCGACAACGATCCGGCTGTGCAGCAGCAGCGTGAGGATCTTGCCATTTCTGCAGCCGAAAAACTGGGGGAGCTTCAAAGCAAGCCCGAGGTCAAAAAGTGGGTCGAAGACAAGGCGGTTTTGGATAATCCGCAGGCAGCGCTCAAAAACCTTGACGACAGGCTTGATACGGCCAGCAAAAGCCTGGAGCGGGCCAGGAATGAAGAGGCACCGGACCAAGAGGCTGTCAAAGCTCTTGAGAAGGAAGTCGCTGCCTTGGAGAAAGAGCGGGCCGGTGTGATGAACGTCATGAATAATCCGGAACTGGAGCGGATGCGCCTGCTGGAAGTTCAAAAGCAAAATCCAAGCATAACACAATACGTCAAGCAGTTTGAAGCCAGCAAGGCCGCCACTGCCTTGATGAAATCCAACGAAGGCATTGGCTCCTCCAGCGGCAATCTTTATGCCGACAAAGCCATGCTGGATGACCCCAACCTAGGCGGCGACAGGCATTTGCTGGCACGCGCGGTGGCCTCGCATGAGGTGGACAAACTGATCGGCCTGAATGTCTGTGCGCAGGAAAAATTTGGTCAGGATGAGCAGGGCAATCTGGTCGGCGTCAGCGTGCAGTGCGACGGCGCCGGTGTTCGCAGCCAGCATGGCCAGAATGAATGGGGCCAGACCACCACCGCATTTCTGGACATCGACTACGCAGACCCTAATGTGCAAAAAGGACTGTACGATCTGGAGGCTTTGGATTACATCACCGGGCAGATAGACCGGCATCAAGGGAACATTTTTGTGGATCCAGACACTGGAAAAGTCACAGGCATCGACAATGACCTGGCTTTCCCAGAAGTCGACCGGGAGCAGATGATCGCCAATGGCGAGTCTCTGGCAAAAAAAGCCGTGCCTGGAATGCCCAAGATGATGCATCAGGACACGGCTGCGAAAATAGCCGCCATGGATCCTGAGGAACTGCGCAAAACCCTGGAGTCTGTGCAGTCACCGGATGGCAGCCAGAAGCTCTCCAAAGCAGAAATCGACGGAGCAGTGGAGCGGCTACAAAATCTGCAGAACGGACTTGCTGCGAATCCTTCGCCAATCAAGGTCGTGGCTCAGTTCGATGAAACCACTTACAGGGAATCCATCGAGGCACAAGAGCGCGAGGCGCTGGAATCAGGCCTTGGCACGGACGCCAACAACACCAGCTACATCGGCAGCATTGAGAACGAGCGCAAGTTCACCCAGCAAAAAATCGATGCCGGGGATGAGCTGTTTACGAAGCGGACCGAGGAATCTGTAGGCAAAGCCAAAATCAATCCTGAGTACGCTGCATTCAAACAGCAAATGAACGCGGGGCAGCAGGCGGACTATCGTGCGATGCAGCAACAAGTGGAGAAGCTGGAAGGCGATCTGGCAGAAGTCCGCAGAGAGATGGCCAAAATGCAAAACCCCACAGCCAGGGACAAGCTTGCTGCGCTCAGGCATGGAGGTGTGGACCGGGTGCGGCAGCAGCTTTTGGCCAAAGAGACGGCCATCGCCAAGGACCTGAACAACCGGATGAACGGCCTGAAGCTGATGGCAGCTCCGCATGTAGAGGCATTGCAGCAGTCGCAGGCCAACGCCCAGGCGGAAAGACAGGCTCAAAAACAGGCGGTCGCGCAAAGCAAGGTGGTTGTTCAGGCTCCTCAGAACGCTGGATCACAAAATCTAGCGGCCTCTCAAAAAGCGCCCGAACCTGCCAAACTGGCTCCTCTGCCGAAGGCTGCCGAAGATGAGCAGGATGTCTCTGATTTGGACCTGGATGATGATGACCCCAAAGTCGAAGTGGATGCCAAAAAAGAGGGCCTGCAGAAAAAGCCCAGTGTGGGCGACATGCTGAAAAAAAGCCACAGCAGCCCCAATCTTGGCGGATTGCAGCAAGGGGTGGAGGGAGAGGAGCACAAAGCTGCGGCAAACAGTCTGCGTGCGAGTGGTGGCTGGCAGTCCGCCAAGCCCTCGGGACCGAAGCCTGGTGGAAACTCGCTCACAAGTTCACATCGCTGATGTGGAATCCTGCAGCGCAGATCTGCTGGGGCAGGTTTACCTCATCGACAAGGCCATGATGGCTGCTGTCGAAGGATCAGATGCACGACTGAATCCAACGCTGGTTAATTATTTCAAAACCTGGGTGCTTTCCTCAAGGAGATTGAAAGAACTCAAGGCCGGTCATTTTATGCCTGCTTTGACTTTGATGGCGACGGGAGCATCCCCAACCCGGCCTCTCCAGGGGCCACCGTCAGGCAAGATGTACTAGTCTGGCATGCCGGCAAGGATAGCGATCCCATGACCTGGGAGGACAATGTGTCTGCCTGGGTGGCGGATGGCGGAACCCCAGGTCACCGAAGCTGGCAAGCAAGGAGAGATCCTGCAACGGAATGCAGGTGTGTACAGATGTCATCTTTGGCTATGTTTATGCTCTTTCCGTCAGTCATGCCGACTCCGGATTTACCCTATGCCTGCGAAATGACTGAACTGTGCCGGAAGGTCTGTCTGGCCGTAGTGCGAGTGTGGCCGGGACACATCGGGATCTGCGGAAACCCTGGCGTGAAAGGCGGCCTTTCTTCCAACAAAAACTCCATTGGCCGGGTCTGAGACGCCCAGGCAATGCAAAAAGTTAAATGACACTCCTGCCCATAGCACTACAATAGGTGCTCGCTCCCCCCCTTTTCATGGACACTCCTCCCTCCAGCACCCAGGCTACAGGCGCGGCCGATGATTTTGATCAAACGATCAAAGTCCGTACCCCGTCGTCTGGTGCGGTGTACTTCAACCGCTACCGGCTCAAGCGTGTTTTGGGGCGTGGTGGCATGGGAGTGGTGTGGCTGGCGGACGATCTCAAACTGGAACGTCCGGTGGCGCTGAAGTTTCTGCCGAGCCTCATTGGACTGGACCCTGCGGCAGTGAAGGAGCTGAAGACGGAGACCCGCCGAGGGCTGGAGCTTTCCCATCCCAACATCGTGCGCATCTACGACTTTGTGGATGATGAGGACGAAGCCGCCATTTCGATGGAGTTTGTGGATGGCAAGACTCTTTCCGAGCTGCGCGCCACCACCGAGCATGGCGTCTTTACCGCAGAGCAGGTGGCCAGATGGCTGCCGGGTGTATGCGAAGCGCTCGACTATGCGCACTTTCAGCGCAAGGTGGTGCACCGCGATCTCAAGCCTTCGAACATCATGGCGATCAACCATGATGACACCGCCAAGATCGCGGACTTTGGGATTGCCCGCAGCATTTCAGACACGATGCAGCGGCTTTCGTTTTCCCAGCTGGGGGTCAGCGGCACGCTGCCGTACATGAGTCCGCAACAAGCCATGGGGGAACGCCCTGCACCCACGGACGATGTTTACTCGCTGGGAGCCACCATTTACGAACTGCTGGCAGGCAAGCCGCCCTTTTACCGTGGAGACATCCCCTCCCAGCTGACCTCGAAGATCCCCAGCAGCATGCTGGAGCGGCGCGAAGAGCTGGAGATCAAGGCTTCTGACACCATTCCCAAGGAGTGGGAGGATGTGATTGCGGCGTGTTTGCAGAAAGACCCGACCATGCGGCCTCCGAGTGCTGGCAAGCTGCTGGAGCTTCTGGGGCTCAAGTCGATCACCAATGTAAACACACAGACTTTTGTGTCGCCGACGATCAAGGCGGGTGGGAAAACACCGCCGCAGGAGACGGGGGGACAGAAAAGCCACGTCATGGTGTATGCAGCTGCTGCTGTGGCCGTGGTGGCGGCAGGTGCGGCGATTTACTTCAGCCTGAGCAAGCCGGTGCCTCCTGCACTGCCGCCGCCGGCAGTGACTTCAGCGGGGGCAGCATCTGCCGCCCCGGCTAAACCGGTGGTTGCTCCAACAGAGCCTGCTGAGGTCAAGCGTGCTCCGGCCGCACCAGCACCGACCCCGGCTCCAGTTACTGCTCCAGCCGCTGCAGCGGCGCAGACGACAGTTGTGTCAAACACTGCGCCTGCGGCTGCTCCTGCAGCGGTGGCTGCCGCACCAGTCGCCAGCATGCCTGCTGCGACGGTGCCAGTAGCTTCTGCCCCGCCAGCAAACGCGGTGCCAGCCCCGACTGTGGCTGCTGTGATCCCTCCGCCAGGAGCTTATCCCGCTGGTGCAGTGACTGCTCCAATGCCGGCGGGTGCACCGGGTCTTCTTCCAGCTGCTCCGGGAGTCCCCGGGCAAGCAGTGGCGCAGGTCATGCCTGGATCTGCGCCTGTAGCCATGGTTCCCGGTGCTGTCCCAGCAGTGCCAGGGGCGGTGCCGCAATCGGGCGCGGTTCAGTACCCGCCTGCGGCGATGGTGCAGCCACGAGTCTCCGAGCCTCCGCAGGGTTTCTGGTCCATCGACCACATCTTTCCCACGCCACCACAGGCCACTTATTCTGAGAGCGGGCGCCGCCATGTGCTCTTTGAGGTGCAGCGGCTTTTGAAAGAAAAGTCCCTGTACAATTCCACCCAAGATGGCAAGGAAGGGAAGGGGACGCATAATGCCATCATTCTCTACCAGGCTAAAAATGGGCTGGTGCCAAACGGGCTATTGGATGGTCCGACCCTGGTTTCGATGTCCATGATGGACAAGCCCGACGATAATGAGTGGCGGCCACCACCTCCTCCTTCCTCCGGCGAGTCAGGAGCTGGTTTTCGCAGAAGATCTGTGCCGAAGGAGGATCCCAACTTCCTGCAACGTGCCGGCAAATCTATCGGCCGCTTCTTCAATCAGGACGACTAGTCCCGGCAAATGCAGTCAAGGCAGCAAAGCAGATGACTGCTTATGGGCCTCCCACTCTTTGAGCTTGAGACGCCATTCCTCGAGCTGCTGAGCATCGGCCACGGGCGAATTGGCGCTGGCGGCAAGTTCCCAGAATTTGATGAAACTGATGAAGATGAGCCGCTCTTTTGCTGGATATCTTCCGCTGGAGGGGGCGTCAAACCATCCTGCAGCAGCAGTTTCGTATTCGGTCAAAGCCCCGGCAAAGTCACTGCGTGCCGTGAGCAGGTCTCCCAGCCGGCGGTGAAGCTCCATCACGCGCCAGGTTTCCGCCTTGGTTTTGCTGATCTCGGCAATGCCATCCCGCAGGACGGATTCTGATTCGCGAAACCGGCGTTTCATCCGCAGTGACTCGCTCAAGGCAGTCCATGCGTCAGCCAGGCGGGATTCATGTCCGGCGGCCTGCGCCATCTGCACCGCCCGGCGGGCGGCTTCTTCGCCGCCGGGGCAGCCGGGCAACTTGCAGGCCAGAATGGTGTGGTAGATCAGCGCATTGAGCAGTTTGGAGTGATTGTCTCCAGCCTGCGCCTCACAGGCCCGGATGCGTTCTTCAGATGCCGCCAACGCCTGTTCGAAGGCTTCTTGCGAGCGGGAGATCTCAGCCTTCATGGCGAGGAGATTGACCCGCGGGTCTGCAAAGTCGGGTCCCGCAGGCAGAATCTCCAAGGCGCGCTGCAGGACGATCATTGCTTCCGACATGTGGCCGCCTTGTTTGAGAATTTCCGCCTGATCTCTCAGCCAGACCGATTTTTCAGCCTGGTTGGGCTCATCCCAGCCATTCATCACCAGTGCCATCATATCAGCAGCTTCCTGATGCCGGCCGCAGCGGGAGAGCGCCTGCGCCAGGGCTCTGCGCACCAACAGCTGCTGCCTGAGGGCCTCTTGATTGTTGCTTGCAGATATCACAGCCTCACAGCCAGCGAGCACCTGACGCAGGGTATCCACGGCTTTGCGCGGCTCTCCCAGGGATGTATAGCGCCAGCCCACAGTGTAGAGTGCCTGGAGTGCAGGCAGGGAGTCCTCGCCCTCGGTTTGCTTCAGGAGCTGCCATCGGCGAAGCAGCCAAGGCTGTGCCCGAGTGGGTTCTTCGAGCGCCACATAGAGGTGTGCCAGCTGCTCAGCCAGACGAGCCTCGGCACGTGGCTGCGTGGCAAAACGGGACATGCCTGCGGCATAATCATCCGCGAGCTTGCGCAGCAGCTTCGTGTTCATGCCCTCATCCACATGCTTGCGGGCATTGATGAGAAGATCTTCCAGATGTGTGCTTACCTGCTGTGCCAGATCGGCCTGGCTGTGAGCCTCCTGGCGTTGCTCCTCCTCACGGCCAAGAGCCCACCAGGTGGCAGCCGTGCCGCCAGCCACCGATAACATGAATGCCGCTGCTGTGCCTACGGCGGCGCGGTGGCGCGACAGCCATTTTTTCATCTGATATGCCGCGCCGGGAGGTCCGGCGGACACAGCCTCTCCGCGCAGGTGGTGCTGCAAGTCTTCAGCCAGGTTCAGCACGGTGGGATAGCGATGCCCGCGATCTTTTTGCAGTGCCCGGATGGTGATCCAGTCCAGCTCTCCGCGAAGCTCCCGTGAGAGCATTTTGGCATTGCTGGCAGAGACACGAAGGACACGCTGGCTCGGCGGCTCGGCCTCGGTGTGACGCACCTGCTCCAGCAACTGGGCCAGAGGCGGCTCTACTCCTGTGGCTGCGGGGATGGGCGTGGTCTCCGTCAGCAGCTCATAGAGCAAAACGCCCAGTGCGTGGACATCCGTACGGATATCCACATCCTGCCTGCTGAGCTCTGCCTGCTCCGGGCTCATGTAGCGCGGAGTGCCGAGCACCATGCCACAAAGGGTGACATCCTGACCTGCCGCCAAATCTCCTGCCAGCGCCTTGGCGATGCCAAAGTCGATGACTTTTACGAGCGGCCTGCCATCCACCTCCACGACCATGACGTTTGAGGGCTTGAGGTCGCGATGCAAGATGCCGCGCTGGTGCGCATGCTGCACCGCCATGCAGGCCTGCACAAAAATCTCCAACCGCTGGCGTATAGGCGTGCGTCGTTCTTTGCACCAGGTGGTGATGGCGGAGCCCGCCACCAGCTCCATGACAAAAAAAGTGCGTCCATCCGGCAACTCACCGGCATCAAACACGGCGGCGATGTGCGGATGCTCCATGCGACCCAGCACCTGGTGTTCGCGCTGAAAGCGTGCCGCCACCGGCTGTGCCAGCAGGCCCGGGCGGACGATCTTCAGCGCCACCTCGCGTTTCACGGGCTCCGTCTGTTCGGCGCGCCACACCAGCGCGGCGCCGCCTTCTCCCAAAATCGAACGCAGAATGTAGCGTCCGCCGATGGTCTGTCCGGACCGCTCCGGACTTTGAGCGAGCTCGGGCTGCGTCTCCTGCAGGCTGGTCTCATCTTGCAAAGCCAGATCGAACCAACCAGCTGAAGAGCTGTGATCAGAAAGAGACTTGCTGCTTGTGGTCATATTTGGCGTGAAAGCAGTGGCGTCTGCTGGAGCAGGGGCTGCATGATACCTGATGGAAACAGCATAGCTACGGATTCGGCAAGGCAGGTCTTATTTCCGCCATGAGCCACGGCGCTGGAGTGACTGCTCCAGCAGGCTGGGTGCCTGCATGTCCTCAGTGCTCAAAAAGGTGCCGTTGCTCTGCCGCTGCACATCGTCCGCAGTCCACATGATCTTGTCAGGGCCGGCGCTGCGGATCTCCACACGGTCATGCGAAGCTGCGTGGAAGTATAGCGGCGTGCCCCATCGGTCGATGATCTGGCCCTGGGCATCGAAGATCGGGCTGGTCTCCGGCACGAAGCGAAGCTGGGCGCGGTTGCGTCCGCGCAGTGCGGCGGCGATTTCTTCGTTCGCGCCCAAAGGCAGCGGATCATCTCCTTTGACCAGCAGGGCAAAGTTTCCAAGCACATGAGACATGAGGGTGAGGTCTTGCTGCACGGTGGTGCCAGCGGCGGCGTAGCCTTGTAGGATAGCTTCTCCTGCTGGTGGTTTTTCCATCACAGGTCGCTGGCTCGCCACCTGGATGGCGGGGGGATTCCGGCTGGTTTTGTGAACTGGTGGTCCCGATGTCTCTTGCGACAAGAACCAGCCCACGATGATGAAGCACAGAAGGAGGGCTTTGATCCAGCGGTTGCGGTTTTTCAAGCGATGAGCGGCTAACTCCATGTTCCGGGCTGTAAAAATCCGATGGGCAGCGTGCTGGAGTTTGCACTGTAAAAGTTGCCGATGTTGGGCAGCACGTAGCTCAGGTCTGCCGAGCTGACGCCAAACCAGCGCAGCAGCTCACCAAAGAACTGGTCCACGCTGGTGGTGGGCATCATGCGGCCGCCGTAGCCCACGTCATCATTGCTGTCGAGCGTCACATCCGGGAAGGTGCCGTAGATTTTACCGCCTTGAACCGGGCCACCCATGACGAAGTGATTCCCGCCCCAGGCGTGGTCTGTGCCGCGGCCATTGCTGCGCAGTGTGCGGCCGAAATCCGAGGCTGTGAAAGTGATCACATCATTCTGCAGCCCCAGTGCCTCCAGCGCTTTTTGGAAGGCAGTCAAACCGCCATCCAGCACGCTGAGCATTCCGGCTTCGGTGTTGAGCAGTTCTCCGTGGTGATCCCAGCCACCGAAGCTGAGGAAGATGGTCTGCCGATGCAGGCCGAGCGATTGGCGGATGGCGATCGTTTTGGCCACCGCCAGCATCTGGCCGGAAAAATAGGTGTCGGGGAAAAGCGTGGAGATCGCAGAGTCGTCGTAGGCGTGGAAGATCGTCTGGAAATTCTGCTGGAGATCCATGCTCGTCTTGGTGAGCTGCGAATACGACTCCTGCATCAGATTGCTGTAATGCTGGGCCAGCATACTGCGGTGTCCGCCGTTTTTCCAGGCCCCTGGATTGGCGGGATTGGTATCCGTGGGGTCGGTGAGCGAGAGCGCGCCGGAGTCGGTGATGACAAACTGCTGCGTGTTGTTTCCCACCTGGATGAGATTGTTTCCGCTGAGGGAGATGTTCATGGCGGTGCCGCCGCTGTTGGCAGTGCTGTTCAGAACATCCGCAGCGCGGCCAAACCAGCCGCTGGCCTGTGCCATTCCCTGTGGCACGGAGGTCTGCCATTGGTCGATCTGGTCTGCATGGGAGAAAAGTGCGCGTGGCAGCGGGGCATTGCCTGCGATGTATTGCGCCTTGGTGGTTGGCTGGATCAGCGTGCCGATGTTGGAGATCATGGCCATCCGGCGCATGGAGGTGTCGCCGTTGAGGCCATTGAAAAGACCCTGAAGCCCGCTGCAGCTCGGATGCAGGCCGTAGAGATTGCCGTCACTGGCGGGAATCTGGTTCAGCGTTTTCAGCGCTGCTTTGTCGAGGGCAAGGTTGCCGCGTGAGACGGCATAGTTTCCGTAGCGGGAGTCATCTCGTGGGACGAGGACATTGAAGGAGTCCATGCCGCCATTGAGGAAAATGCACACGAGCGTCTTGCGGTCTGTGGGGGCGCTTTGTGCAGCTGCGCTGGTGGCCAGGCGAAGATTTAGCATCATGTTCACCATCGAGATGGAGCTGACGGCGGCACAGCTGGCCTCTCCGAGGAAGCGGCGGCGGGTTTGTTTCATGGAGGTGCTGGAGGGAGATTGTTTCATCACTTGAGGACGGCTCCTTCGGGTGACACCACGGTGAGATACACGGCGACCTTGGCACGGGCGGTGGCCTGCTCCGCAGGGATTTGGTTGATCGCGTTCAGAATGATCGAGCGTGTGGCGGTGCCCATGCGACCACCACAGAAAAGCGTGTTCAATTCATCCACCAGCAGCTCGGGAGTGCCGGAGAGAGCGGCGGCCCAGGTGTAATCCAGCGGGAAGTGATAGACGCCCCAGACGTGGAAGCCGTTGTCGATGATGTCCCACAGTTTGTTCGGCATGGCGATGGACGAATAGCTGTCCGTGATCTGGAAGACGGGACCCGCGAGGTTGTTCTGCGTGAGCAGGCCGGCGGCGCGGTACTCGGGGCGGTAGAAGTTGAACACGCTGGGGGAGTTGGTCGGCTCCTGGCGCGAGCTGTCATAAAAATCTCCCCAGTCCCACCAGACAAAGTTTGGCACTTTGCGAATGCCGAAGGCACGGGCGAGCGCCATCGTGCGGACAACGGGCTCCTTGAGCTTGCCGTGAGACGCCACGTTTTCCTGATAACGTGGATCACGCGCTTCATCGTCCAGCAAGATGGCCCGCACCACGGCGGCCAGATCACCACGTACGCCGCTGCCGTTGTTGGCAAAGACGGCTGAAATGCGCTGCACGTAGGCGGGGGAGGGATTGTCTGTGACGAGAAACTGGATGAGCTGCTTGGAGATGAAGGGCGGGCAGTTGGGGTGGTTAAAGAGGTTGCGGATGGCCTCCGCCACGTCGCGCATGGCGTCTTCATTTGTGACCGGCCGCTGCGGCACCACCAGTCCGCGAACGAGCGTCTTGGGGGCGAAGTCGTGATACTCCGCATGCATGGTCATCGGCGTGCTGTAGTCGGGGTCTGTCCAGCCGCCATTGCCCCACTCGCGTCCGCCAAACCAGAGGCCTGTCATGACGCGTGCCGTCTGGGTGATGTCCGTGTTGGTGTAGGTGGGAATGTTCTGCCCGTTTGTGTCCACCTTGCGGGAGCCATCTGGATTCAGCTCCCACAGGCCGATGCTGAAAAGCTGCATGACCTCGCGCGCGTAGTTTTCATCCGGGTACTGGTTGATCTCAGGCTTGGCCTTCTGATTGCCCACATGGCTGAGGTAGCGGCCCATGCAGGGGTGAAGCGTGACGTTCCAGAGCACGTCGTAGTAGTTGCCAAAGGCGTTCTTCACAAAGATGTCGTAGAAGCTGGCCATGCCGAGCGGCTTGTCGGTCAGATTGGCGTCATGGCGTGAGGCCACCAGGATCTGGCTCAGTGCATAGGCCACGCGCTGGCGCAGCTGGTCGTCTCCCTGCACGGCAGCGCGGGCAAAGGTGCTCATCATGTTGTTGCCGAAGAGCAGGCGGGAGTCGTTGGTGTTGTAGAGCTTGTCCGTGTGCGGCCCCTGCACGTCATCAAAGATCTTTTTGATGTAGGTGGAGTGGAGGGTGGGGGCTTTGCCCATCTGTTCGGTGATCCACGCGGCGTAGCCCAGGCTCTGCACGCGCTCGATGTCCTCGGGGATGGGGCCAAAGGTGGCCTGGGTAAGGAAGAAGGCTGCGTTGGCTCGCGAGATGCCGCTGCCTGTAGTGCCGCCACTGTCGCTGCTGGCGAATCCTCCGCTGGCAGCACCACCCTGGTAGCGCTCCAGGTAGGCGTAGTAGTCTCCGCTGATCGTCGTGGTGACCGGGCTGCCGTTTACGGTTGTGGTGATGGTCACAGGAGCATGCAGGCTGCTGGCACTGTTCGGGTCTGAGTGCAGCACATTCTTCTCCAGCCAGTCGCTGACGCCATCACCGTCGGTGTCCACGTCGTTCAGCGCGACTCGATAAAACTTCCGCGTGCTGCTACCGAGGGCATTGGTGAAGGTCTGCCGCATCTCCGTGGCCATGGTGGAGGGTGTGCCGGAGGCGGGTGTCCAGTTTTGCAGGTTGGTGCTCTGCCAGACCTGGTGCTGCTTGCTGGCGGCCAGGCCCCAGCGCAGCGTGAAGTCGCTGCCGCTTTGAAGAAAGCCCAGCCACGGGTGGGAGGTGGGGGCCAGAGGATTGGTGCCGGCGGCGGCTTCTTGCGCATCGGTGTAGCCGTCTTTGTCGCTGTCCTTGGTGCTTTGCAGGGCGTAACTGCCGGCCCACTGTTCGTAGGCGTCGGGGATGCCGTTGCCGTTGAGGTCAGTGCCGTTGATGCCGGAAGGAAGGCCCGTGTAGTAAGGCGGCTTGCTCAGTGGGTTGAGGGGATCGGAGCCTGCGGCGACTTCCACGCCATCCGGTGCGGTGTCTCCATCAGTGTCTGCATTGTGCGGGTCGGTGCCGACGAGGTATTCCTGCAGATTGGTCTGGCCATCCTGATCCGGGTCGCGGCCTACATCTGCAGAATCGTTCTTGTTCAAGCCGTGCGCATCCTGCCAGGCATCCGGGATGCCGTCTTTGCCGACATCTTTGTAGGCTGAAAAGTCTGCGGTATCTGCGAGCGGAGTGGATCTGAAAAAGAGCTGCACGCCCGGCCGGGTATCAATGGAAAGCCGGTTTGGCACGCCTGGGTCGGAGTTGTTCTGCCAGGTGGCGGTGCCGTTGTGCGCGCTGGGTGCCAGTGTGCAGTTGGTGAAGGTGACGCTGTTCACCACCTGGCTGGTGTCTTGATTGCGGATTTCGAAGGTCAGTGTCCAGGCATTGGGATCATTGGTTGCATTGGTGCCGTACACCCGAAAGCGCAGGCGCTGGGAGATGTCCACACGGCCGTAGCCGCTGAAGCCGAGCGCGGTGCGGAGATCCTGCACATACCAGTTCCAGTCGGTGTCCCAGATGTCCCAGGTGGGATTGTTGGAGAAGCTGAAAGCGCCTGCGCTGCCCGAGTAGAGGTAGCGAGCCACCCGGTTTCCGGTGCAGCGGAGGCCTACGCGCAGGGAGTCTGAACCGGTGGAGACAGAGTTTGTCAGCGCCATGGTGAAAAGGCTGTCTTCCCAGCTGCCCACGGCCGTCTGGCCCAGGGAGTGATCCCAGACGACCTGAACGTTATCGAGCGTCCAGTCGAAGGTGCGCGGTGAAGTGGTGATGACTGGCATCTGATAGCTAGCGGCATCTGCCACCAGAGGATCGCTGCCTGTCTGCACCTCGACGGCATCTGAGCGTCCGTCCCCATCGGAGTCTGCCAGCAGCGGATTGGTGTGGTACTGCTTCACCTCAACTTCGTCTGTGAGCCCGTCTCCATCGGTGTCCGGCAGCAGGGGATTGGAATGGTGGGTGTTGATTTCCTCGCCGTCGGTCAGGCCATCGCCGTCGGTGTCGGCATTTCGTGGGTCCGTGCCTGCGGTGTATTCCTGCAGATTGGTGGCTGTGTCAGAGTCGGGATCCTGGCTGGCATCGGTGGCGGAGTCGGGGCGCAGCCTGCTGCGGTACTCCCACCAGTCGGGCATGGCGTCTGCGTCGGTGTCTGCGGTGGAGTGGACGATCTGGATCGCGTGCAGCCCCACCGAGTCCGTGCCGTAGCGGTAGAGTTTGACGTTGAATGACGAGGCCGAGAGATTGCGGAAGCGCAGCACATTGCCACGCCAGGGGCGACTTTCGGAGGACAAAGCAGGCTCAGAAAACTCCGCTTGAGGTCGCGTGGATCCGGCCAGGAAATGCAGGTCCGTGCCCGCGTTGTCATTCAGGCGTGCATAGCCGTGGCTGCCATCTGTGTAAGCGCCGACGTAGAGGATGACATCGTAGCGGGGGAAGCTGATGTTGCTGAGCGTCACACTCACGGGGTTATCGTCGCCCACATTGAGGAAGGTGTTAAAGAGACGCTGGCTGCTGCTGCCGTCATTGCCGGTGTACCACATGCCGGTGGCCGTCCATGAAATGTTCACGCCCGTGCTGGAGCCGGAGCTGTCTGTAAGTGCGCCCAGGGCAGGAGAGGCTGCATCCGTGACATCGCCATTCACTCCACCCCAGGGGTACATCAGTCGGGTCTCATTCCACTGCATTTGCGGTGCGTAGCCGGTCACCTCCAGTGGTTTGATGACATTGTCCGGCGTCTGATCGATGGCCCAATGAAAGCCGATGGCATGAGGGAAGGCTGGCGGCTTGCTGGAGGCGCTGCTGGCATCGTAGCCCGTGCGCAGCTCCCAGGCATCGGGCGCGCCATCGCCATCGGTGTCAGTGAGCAGAGGATTGGTGTGGTAGAGCGTGGTCTCGTCTCCGTCGCTCACTGCATCGCCATCGGTGTCCGCCAGCAGGGCGTTGGTGTGGTAGGTGACTGACTCTTCGCTGTCGGTGAGTCCGTCGGTGTCGGTGTCGGCATTGTTGGGATCGGTGCCGAGGGGATACTCCTGCAGGGCGGTCAGGCCGTCATGGTCTTGGTCCTTGGCGGCGTCTGTGGCATCGCTGTCGCTCAGGCTTTGCTCCTCCTCCCAGTACTGGGGCATGCCGTCCATGTCGGTGTCCACCATGGCGGTGGGGTTGATTTCGAAACCCAGATCATCAAAAGCGATCCACGCATCCGATGAGCCGCCTGTGCGTGAAATTTCCAATACATTGGCCCCGGCCACGGCGCTGACCTGGCTGGCATTGAAAGACAACACCAGGCCGTCATCGTGCGTGAAGGTTTTGGTGCCGACCACCACGCCGTTCATCTTCACCGTGACCTCGTGTGTGCCGTAGCCTTTCCCGCCGATGCCCTGCGCGGGAATCCACCAGCCGCCCCACACCACGTGAAACGTAAGGCGGTAGCGGGCCGTGCTGGCGGCCTGTGCCGCGCTGAGATTGAAATGGAAACGGTCATTCGGATCGCTCGAAGTGATGGCGCGCTCAAAATTCGTCGCGGGATTCTCGCTGGCCGGGACCACGTTGATCGGCGCCGGGTAGGTGCCTGCGAAATAGTAGTCGTCGTCTTTGACGGTAGCGCTGCCCGGAGCGGCGTTGCTGTTGTAGCTCTCTGTGGCGAATTCATTCGCGGAACCATCTTGTACGCCGAGAGTCCAGAAGGTGGAAAAGCCCGCATGTGCTGGGCTGGCCAGCAGCAGACCCAACCCAAGAGCAGCCAGGGGAGTGTGAAAAAGACGTCCGAAAGCGAGAGCGGGCATTTATGCAGTTTATCACATCGACCGCCACAGCTCCAACGTGTTCGTTTTTAGTGACAAACAGAGCCTGAATCGGTGAATGTCAGGCGCGGGCAACTTTCTTCTGCGCTTTTGGAATGGTGTGGTGCTCCCGGTGGGATTCGAACCCGCAACCAAGGGATTATGAGTCCCCTGCTCTAACCGTTGAGCTACAGGAGCGTGCACACGGAGGTGGGCCGAGTATGCACCGGCCTGCGCGCGGGGCAACTGGTGGTCTTGACTAAATCGGGCTGGTGCCAGAGGCTTACCGCTGTATGATGAAGAAACTAGCTGTCATTCTCGGGCTTTGTCTGGCTGCTTCGTTTCTATCGGTCATTTGCCCGGTCTATACAAAGCGGGCCTTCCACTGTGACTACACTGGTTCGATCAAATCATGGACCGAGTGGCCTCTCGGATTCAAAACTGAGGAAGTGTATCGGAAATCGAAACTGGAGGAGTTCATGGAGCTCAAGCATCCAGGCGAACTCAAACACAAGTGGGTGAGTTTTCAGGGCACTGGGTACGACATTTTTGGAAGACCAATCGTGCACGGACACGGCAGGCCGGGCCCTCTTCTGCAAGTGCGCCCTTATTTGGAGAAATGGTGTGAAGTGACGAGTGATCAGGAAAAGACTCGTCTGTACGAGTTGCTGATCCACGGAGATCAGAAGGAGATTCAAAAATCCGTGGATGGCATTTGGTCCCGCATCGAAGACAAATATTGACCCACTACGCGCTGCGCTCCGCCTCGATGTCAAAGAGGAAGTCGAAGTCTTCCTTCTCGAGCAGGTTGGTGAAGCCGCCTTCGCCGAGGACGTTGCTGACCATGAGGTTCTTCTTGTGCTGAAGGGTCATGATCTTCTCCTCGATGGTGCTCTTGGTCAGCATGCGATAGGCCATCACAGGCTGGGTCTGGCCGATGCGGTGTGCACGGTCGATGGCCTGGTTTTCCACGGCGGGGTTCCACCACGGATCGTAGAGGATGACGTAGGAGGCGGAGGTGAGGTTCAGACCTGCGCCACCGGCCTTGAGCGATAGCAGGAACACGCTGGCTTTGTCGTCTTCCTGGAAGGCTTTGACGATGCCTGCGCGGTCCGTGCTGGCACCGGTGAGCCAGTGGTAAGGGAGGTTGAGCTCCTCCAGCTTGGTGCGGATGATCTTCAGCATGGAGACGAACTGGCTGAAGAGCAGCACCTTGTGCCCCTCGGCATGCAGCTCCTGGATGAGCTCCAGCGTGGAGGTGAGCTTGGCGCTCTCCTCGTTTTCGGCGGTTTTGTCGATAAGGCCGGGGTGGCAGCAGATCTGGCGCAGGCGGGTGAGGGCCTGCAGGATGGCAAAGCGGCGGCGGTTGACCATGTCAAAGCCGGAGCTGTTGAGCACCATGTGCTGGGCGCGGGCCAGCTCCTCTTTATAGAGCTCTGCCTGGCGGCCGCTCATTTCGCTGAGGAGGTTTTCCTCGCTGCGGGAAGGCAGGTCGCGGGCCACCTGGGACTTGGTGCGGCGCAGCATGAAGGGGCGCAGGCGTGCGGAGAGACGCTCTGCGGCGCGGGAGTCCTTGCGGCGGTCAAAGTGGCGGTGGAAGTAGGCGCGCTCTCCCAGGGCTCCGGGCGTGGCGAAGGTCATGAGGCTCCAGAGATCGAGCAGGCGGTTTTCCAGCGGCGTGCCGGTGAGCACGAGGCGATTGTCTGCACGGAGCTGGCGTGCGGCCTTGGCGGCTTTGGAGTCGGGGTTCTTGATCTGCTGGCCTTCATCCAGAATGGCGGCCAGCCAGCGCACGGCGGCCAGAGCTCCATCAAAGCCGCGAAGCTGTGCGTAGTTCATGACCACCACGTCGATCTGTGTCATGACGAGGTTGATATCAAAGAGATCGCGCTCGTGCAGCACGAGCACGCGCAGGTCGGGGGAGCCTTTCTTGAACTCGAGCGCCCAGACGTCCAGCACGGACTTTGGGCAGACGACGAGCACTGGCAGGTGCGGGCCGTCGGCTTTTTTGCGTGAGCGCAGCCAGAGCACCCAGGTGATGGCCTGCAGGGTTTTGCCCAAGCCCATGTCGTCTGCCAGGATGCCGCCGAAGCGGTTGGAGGTGAGGTAGGTGAGGAAATGGAAGCCATCCACCTGATAGGGACGGAGGGTGACATTGAGCCCCTCTGGAACGGGTGGGCGCAGGTCCAGCTTGGCCTCCTCCATGCGTTCGACGATCTTGCTCCAGGCCTTGGGATTGACGATCTCCGCCGCGCTTTCCTGCGCGAGCTGCCGCCAGTGCATGCGGTGGGTTTCGTCGCTGTGCTCATTGAGGTCGATGCCCAGGCGGTCGAGCATCTGCATCTGCTCCTCGCTGAGCTCTAGCTTCACGCGACGCCATGAGCCGTCTGCGAGGCGAACGAATTCACCCTTGGCGGCGATGAGGCGGCGGATGTCGGCGGGCTTGAGGTCCATGCCCTCGATGTCAAAGACGAGGCGGAGGTCCAGCCAGTCGATGCTGCTGGTCTGCGTGGCCTCCAGGCGCACACGGGCAATCAGGGGATCTGCCAGAATGGTCTTGAGGCTGTCATCCGTCTTCAAATGCACGTTTTCAGGCAGGACGGAGGCCCACTGGTGGAACATGTCCGGGAAATCTTTGGCCATGCGCACGCGCCAGGCGTCATTTTCCATGTCCCAGGTGCGGCGCAGCTGGTTCATCAGCTCCTCGGCGTCGCGCAGGGCGCGGCGGTCGCGGCAGACGATGGCGTCTTCGGAGTCAGTCGTTTTTTTTTCATCCACCGGCTGCCAGCCGGAAAAGCGGAGCGTTTCGCGCACGCGGCCTTCGGCATCCACAGCATCCGCCTTGAAGGTTACAAACTCGGCACCGCTGGAACCTGAGGTCTTGGCCAGACAGGCGGCGCTGATATTCACATGCAGGTCCTCGTGGCGTACGCGGCTTTTGATCGCGTCCGGGACGGGGATGTCGATCTCGCGCATGAAGGCGATGCCCTCAGCGGTGGCCAGCGCCTCCAGCGGCATGGTGACGGCGGTGTCGATGCGGGATTCATCATGCAGCCAGACCGGGCCGCGGAAGAGGGTGTCTGCACTGAGGTAGAGCGTCTGCACGCCGCGCAGGATGCGCAGGGGCAGCGGGGCAGGGGAGCCCTCAGCTGTTTCAAGCTGGAGGGTGAGATTCAGGCCATTAGCACTGAGGCGTGTGGTCCAGCGCAGCGGCAGCTCCGCCAGAGTGAAGGGTGCCTCATCAAGCGTGAGCATGCGCTCGTGCAGAGCGGGCTGCTGGAAGAGCGTGGCCAGCCACTGGGAATGGTGCTTGGACTCCAGACGGAAGGAGTCGTTCCAGTTTTCATCGCACTGACCCAGGCAGGAGACGAAAAGCAGCTCCGAGGTGCCGGAGGTCACGAGGCGTCCGTCGCGGTGGTCTCGGCGGAGATTGTCCAGCAGTGCAGCGTCCACCGTGGTGTAGGGGGAGGGCGTCTCGCCACCCTCCAGACGCATCTGCAGACGCGCGTCATTCACAGTGATGAGAAGGCGGAAGTCGCACTGGCGCGGCGGCTGGCGGTGGGTGTGGCGGTCGTCCTGGCGGGAGTCGATGAATTCACGGATGCGCTTCTGCCAGGTGGGCACGGTGCTGGCGTGGCGCCATTCTCGCAGGGCCTCGCGGGTGCCTTCGATGTCACACATGCAGCGGAGGAAGACTGGCACAGCGAGTCCTTTGTCTGCGAGAGCGAGGGCGATGTAGTTCCAGAAATCGCGCAGGCTTTTGGGAGTCTCAGGCCAGAGCGCCAGAGGCTCCAGGGTCTGGATGGCCCAGCGGGAATGCAGGCGCACCATGTCCTGGTCAAAGATTTTGCCAGTGAGCCGCACGCGCTCATAGCGTTTCTCCACCTTGCTGAGGTAGTTTTCCTCATCAGGGGTGAGCTGGCGACCCAGTTTCACGGAGAGCTGATGCTCAAAGTCCTCCTCCTCCACGGGAGTCATTGGCAGGGTGCCGCGTGCGTCGCGGCGCTGCAGTGCCACCAGCGTGGCGCAGAGCGCCAGATCTTCCAAGGTGGTGTCATCATCCACGTCCGTCTCGCCGTGCCAGCCGCGATCGCCACGCAGCCAACGCACCTGAGCCGGACGGTCGTCCAGCCGCACCTCGGCCATCATCTCATCTTCCATGAGCTCCAGCCCCCTGACGGCATCATCATCGACGAGCCGTTCCGCCTCCTGGCGGGTGCGGGCATCAAAGGGACGGAGCAGAACGGGAAGATCGGTGATGAGACTGGACATGCGCAAAATAAGGCCCGCGCCGGGCAACGGCGGGGGAACCGGTACGTTAGCAGGCCGAACCCCGTTGGAAAGGGCCGCTACGCTGTTTTTTCCATGAGATCGTGGCTTGTGCGCCGCCGTTCATTCATCCAGAGACATTTTATGCTGTGCCCCACCCTGACGCCGGAAGGATTTCTCACCCACGAAGGTGGGGCGGAATCGACGACGGAGCGAAAAATAGCCGCTCTCGACTCGTCTGGGGCTCTTCTGTGCCTGCTTTGCACGGATTTGCTGACCGCAGAGCTGGAGCCGGCGTGGCGCTGGCTGCGGGACTATGGCCGACAGTTTTTCACCCGGCTGTGCCAGACGAAAGATGCACTGGCTACGCTGCCCCCGGCGATGCCAGAACGGGTGGCGCACATGGCCGCTGCTCCGCCCTTTGCAGGTGCTGAATACCTTTCGCCTGAGATTCTGGAGCGCTGGTGGCTGGATTTGGGGCAGTACATCACAAAGTTGTGCACTGATCTGGGTGTGGAGGGCTGGCTGCGGCAGACCTGCCCTGCCTGGCATGCGGTGGGGCGTGTGACCTTTCACCTCGCGGAAAACAAGACGGACACGCAGCGGCCCTTTGCCTTTCTGGCCACCTTTACCGAAAAACTGAGCACCACCGGCCAGCCGCAGCACCTGCCCATGGCGCGTGCCCTGCAGCTCTATGCCGGGCAGAAGGATCAGGCGGCGCTGAATGCCCTGCTGGAGCCGGTGCGCACGGCGGCGGAGAAATCCAAGCTGCTGCGCGAGTGGCTGGAGACGAAGCGGCTCTTTCAGCCCATGGCCATGTCTCCCCAAGAAGCCTTTCGCGTGCTGCGAGACACGGCCGTGTTTCAAGAAAGCGGCATCGTCATGAAGCTGCCGGACTGGTGGCGCAGCGGCAAAGGCCCGCGCCCGGCGGTGGCTGTGACCATTGACGCGCCCAAGCAGGCCTCCCTGCATATCGGGGCTCTCATGAGCTTTAAGATCAGCGCGAGCATGGATGGCGAGCCACTGACCGATGCGGAGTGGGAGAAGCTGCTGAGCGCGGAGACGGGACTGGTTTCCCTGCGCGGCCGCTGGGTGGAGGTGGACGGCGCGCAGCTCCAGCAGGTGATGTCGCACTGGGAGCGCGTGCAGCATGCCGCAGGTGAAGGCGGCATCGGCTTTCTCGAAGGGTTGCGCATGCTGGCGGGCTTTGAGCCGCGACTGCAAGCTGTGGAAGAGGAGAGCACGCAGATGGTGCATGAGTGGAGCGACATCGTGGCGGGCAAGAACCTCGCTACGCTGCTCCAGCAGATGCGTGACCCTGCCGCATCGCCGCCACCGCCGAACCTCTGCGTCACGCTGCGCCCGTATCAGCTCAAGGGGTTTTCATGGCTGCAATTCATGACGAGACTGGGGCTGGGAGCCTGTCTGGCGGATGACATGGGGCTGGGAAAAACGCTGCAGGTCATCGCGCTGCTGCTGGCGAGGCAAAGGGAGGCGAAGGCACCGGGGCTGCTGATCGTACCCGCGTCTCTGGTGGGCAACTGGAGGGCTGAGGTGGAGAAGTTTGCGCCTGACTTGAGGCTCTTCATTGCGCACCCATCGCAGACGGCACGCGAGGAGCTGGATCTCGCTGTAAAGCAGCCCGCCGAGGCGCTGCGTGGATATGATGCGATGCTGACTACGTATCAGTTTCTGCAACGCACCGAATCCTGGCAGCAGCACGCGTGGAGCATGGTCATTCTCGATGAGGCGCAGGCGATCAAAAATCCCGGCAGTGGCAGCGCGAAGGCGGTGAAGAACCTGCAGGCCCCGACACGTGTGGCCCTCACCGGCACGCCGGTGGAGAACCGACCAGGAGATCTGTGGAGTCTCTTTGATTTCCTCAATCCCGGTCTGCTCGGCAGCTCGGCTGCTTTTGCGGATGCGGTGAAGCGATGCGCCCAAAGCAGTGAGGGTTTTGCGCCGCTGCGGCGGCTGGTGCAACCCTACATCCTGCGGCGCATGAAGACGGACAGAAGCATCATCAGCGACCTGCCCGAGAAGATTGAAACGAAGGCTTTCTGCGGCCTCACGAAGCGGCAGGCCACGATTTACGCGAAGCTCGTGGATCAACTGGCCAAGATGCTGGCGGACAAGAGCATGGAGCCGATCAAGCGGCAGGGGCTGGTGCTGGGCTTTCTGCTGAAGTTTAAGCAGATCTGCAACCACCCAAGCCACTGGAACGGCGACGGTGCATGGAATCCGGAAGACAGCGGCAAGTTTGGACGACTGGCGGAGATATGCGGCGAACTGGCGGAGCGCCGTGAACGGGCGCTTATCTTCACGCAGTTTCAGGAGACGTGCGATCCGCTAGCGCGATTCCTGGCCAAAGTCTTTGGCCGAGAGGGGCTGATCCTGCATGGCGGGACAGCGGTGAAGAAACGCCCACAGCTGGTGGAAAACTTTCAGCAGCCCGGCGGGCCGCCCTTCATGGTCATCAGTGTGAAAGCCGGCGGCACCGGGCTGACGCTCACGGCCGCCAGCCATGTGATCCACTTTGACCGCTGGTGGAATCCCGCAGTGGAAAATCAGGCGACTGACCGTGCCTTCCGCATCGGGCAGAAGAAGAATGTGATGGTGCACAAGTTTGTCTGCCAGGGGACAATCGAGGAACGAATCGACGCCCTGATTGAGGAAAAAATGGGGCTGGCTCATGATCTGATCATGGGAGATGGCGGCGCGGAGAAGCTGCTCACCGAGATGGGTGCGGAGGAACTCCTAGATTTGGTGAAGCTTGATGTGAATGCTGCTGTCGTTTAAAAGCACGTCATGTGGTGGTCCTACCAAGATGTGGAAGAACAAAAGGCACGCGTGCAGCGAGAGATCGCGAAGCGGAAGAAGCGTGGGGAGAAATTTCAAGCGCTGGAAGCTCCAGCTGGGCAGAAGAAACTGTGCACAACCTTCTGGGGGCAGGCCTGGTGCCGCAATCTGGAGTCGTATCAGGACTATGAGTCACGGCTGCCGCGCGGACGCAGCTACCTGCGGCAGGGCAAGGTGTATGATCTGACTATTGAGCCCGGGAAGCTGAGTGCGGTGGTGGCGGGATCTGAGCTGTATGACACGAGCGTCACCATCAAACCACTCCCGGAGAAGCAGTGGAAGCACATCGTGGAGTCGAGCGCCGGACAGGTGGGCTCCATGCTAGACCTGCTGGCGGGGAAGCTGGGCGATGGCCTGATGAAGGTGCTGACAAATCCTGACGATGGCCTGTTTCCCAAGCCGAAGGAGATCCGATTTAACTGCTCCTGCCCTGACCATGCGGACATGTGCAAGCATGTCGCCGCCGTGCTGTATGGGGTGGGTGTGCTGCTGGACACAAAGCCGGAGCTGCTTTTCACCCTGCGTGGCGTGGATCAGGCGGAGCTGCTTTCCAATGCCAGCCATGCGGCGATCACGGATCTATCGGCAGACGCGGGTGAACTCGCCGGAGCTGATTTGTCGACGATCTTTGGGATTGATCTCGCGATAGAGATCCCCATCGAAGAACCAGCCCTCGCCGAAGCGAAGCCTACCAAGAAAAAAGCCGCCAAAAAAGCAGCGAAGAAGAAAATGAAGTAACCGGGCTATTCCTGGCCCGGCTTTTTTACTGACCGGGGCAGGAATGCCCCGATTACTTGACGTGCATGACTCCGCGCATGATGACCCAATGGCCGGGAAAGGTGCAGAGGTAGGGATAGTCTCCGGGCTCTTTGGGCGCGGTGAAACGCAGGGTTTCTGCGGCATTGGGATTCAAAAGCTTGGTGTGGTGCAGGATCTTGTCCGTGGGAGGAATGAAGTCCTTTTTGATGCCGTCGGGGTCTTTGGCCATCTCGTTTCCGGCGAGGCCGATTTCCTCGACGCTGCCGGGTTTGCAGATGGCGAGGTTGTGCGCAGTGGCGTCGGGGTTGTTGAAGACGAGGCTGACAGGCTGGCCCGCTTTGACGCTGAATTCGGTTTTGTCGAAGAGCATGCGCTCACGAACGCAGTTGATGGTGATTTTGGCGACGCCGGGTTGTTTGTCGAAGGCGGTTTCCTCGACGGTCTTTTTCTTCTCGAAGGAACTCCTCTTGTAGCTGGCGGCAAAGGCGTTCATGAAGGAGGTGATTTTGGGATTATCGCCGGCCTTCCAATGGCGTGAGAGAGCTTCGCTGCCAAGCGATGTGCGCACGGCGTAGGTCAGGTGCTCGCCCATGGGTTTGTCGAACACTGGGAGAATGGCATCAAGAGCTTCGGCGGTGCCGATGTAGCTGGCGGCAATGACGGCTTCCATGCGGACGAGGGCGTTTTCATCCTTCGCACGGGCGCGGAGCTGTGCGATGCGATCAGGCAGATCGACGTAGCGCAACTGGGTCGTGGCGGCGGCACGGGCGTGGTGCTCTTCGCAATTGAGCAGCTCTTTGAGCAAGCCCCTGTCCTCGGTATTGATCGTGCGGCACGTCCACAGCGCCTCAAGCTGGTGATGACGGAAACGTGCGTCCTTTGGATCAAGCCCGGCCACCCATGCGTCGAGTGCCATTTTCACATCGGGGGCATAGCGCTCATGCAGCTCGCGCTTGGCCTGGTAGCGCCAGCGATAATGCGGGCTCTTGAGGAGGTCGAGCAGCTCTGGAATTGGGGCACCCGCAATCGCAGGTGGCTCAGCCAGCTTGGCCCCTTTTGGCACAATACGCCAGATGCGGCCGCTGGTGCGCAGGCGGCGTGGATCGCGCAGCGAGTACTGGGCGTGGCCTTTGATGGGGTTGTACCAATCGCAGATGTAGAAGTCGCCACGCGGACCCGCTTTCACGTCCGTGGGGATGAAGCTCAGGTTGGTGGAGAAGATGAGATCGCCGATTTTCTTTTCCTCATAGTGGTCGTCCATTTCGATCCAGTGATGCATCTCGATGTTGTTGGTGGGCTTGTAACGCGCCTTGATAAATCCGCCTTGAAGCTCCTCAGGCCAGAAATCGAAGTCCACAAACTCCTGGCCGCAGGTGCCGGAATACGCGGGCATTTTGCCAGCGCCGGGATGCTGCTCGGGATAGGGCGGATTGGTGGCGTGGAAAGCGCTGGCGAAGATGGGGTGGCTTGCCATGTGGTGGCCCCAGTCGTCGAAGGTTACACCCCAAGGGTTTGTGCTGGGGTAGCTGCCGAAGGTGCTGAGCTTTTGCGTGTTAGTGCGCAGGCGGAACCAGCCGGAGTTGTCCAGGCGCACGGGCCCGTAGGCGGTCTCGATTTGGGAGTGGAGGAAAATGGAGTCGCGAATGATGAGGTCGCCATCGGGGCTCCAGACAAAGTCATGCAGTGCGTGGTGGGAGTCCTCTGTGCCGAAGCCGGTGAATACCTGGCGGGAGAAGTCTGCTTTGCCATCGCCGTCGGTGTCCTTGAGAAAAGTGAGGTGTGGCTCGTCGGAAACATAGACACCACCGTCTCCAAACTCAAAAGCCAGCGGGATGTGGAGGTTGTCTGCCCATACGGTGGATTTGTCAGCTCGGCCATCGTTGTCCGTGTCTTCGAGTATGATGAGGCGGTCTTTCGGCTCCTGGCCGGGATAGAGATGCGGATAGGCCTGCGATGTGCTCACCCACATGCGACCTCGTGTGTCCCAGCGAATTTGGATGGGGTTCGCGATTTCGGGGAACTGCTCCTCGCTGGCGAAGAGGTTCACTTCAAAGCGCGGGTCCACTTTGAAAGCTGCGAGTTCATTCGCCGGCGTCATCCATTCGTTGGCTCCCTTGCTCTCCTTGGTGGCGGGCATTTCGGGCACATTGGAGTCGTCCACTTTTTTGCCGGCAAAGCTCTGTCCCTGCGCGATGGCCCAGATGCGCTGGTCGCGATTGGCCACCATGACATCAAAGCTGCGCATGGCGGGCAGGAAGTCGAGATAGCCGTAGTCCTTGTTGCGGTCGCCGGTGTAATAGAAGCCGTTCAGGGGACGGTAGCGCTGGAAGAACTGGCGGTTGCGGTCGGCGATGGCGGCGCGCAGCTCCGGGGTGGTTTCGGGTGCGCTGACTTCAAAGGTGGCGCGATACAGCGCCTCGCCAAACACGGCGTAGCCTTGGTCTTCCAAGTGCGCCCCGTTAAAGGTCAGACCCTTCATTGCAGGCAGCATGGGCTCAAACACGTTGGCGAATCCCACCTTCTCTGCGGCCGCCACTTCACCCATCGCCTTGGTATAGGCGGCGAGGCGTGCGTTGTTCATGTCTGCCGCTGGCACGCCTTTGACATTTTCATTCGCGATCGGTGACACCAGAACCACACGCGGTGCGGACTTGCCATTGTAGGCATGCGTTTTGAGCTCCTGAACGAGGGCGGTGAGGCGCAGTTTGAAGTCTGGCAGTTTTTCCAAGCCGCCGAAGGATTCATTGAAGCCAAACGCCGCGAAGATCACATCCGCTTTCTGCGCATGAAGGTGCTGGTTCAGCGTGCCGAAGTTTGTGGGGCGTGGCATGAGATCAACCTCGTCTGCGGACCATGCCAGCGTGCGCACCACGAGTTGCTTGTCCGCATGCCCCTTGATGAGCATCGCTTCGAAATGCGGAAACTGAGCGCCGCGATCAAACAGCGTGTTGCCGATGAACACCACATGGTCGTTTTTCTGCAGCGCGAGAGGCAGCGTTGTTTTCACCGCCGCCGTCACAGGGGGCAGTGGAGCGGTCTTTTCCTCCATGTAGTATTTGGCCAGTGCCGGGTCTTCAGGCGGCGCGGGTTTGCCGGTGTCCGTGTTTTTGGCGTCCAGCGGATTGACCGCCATGATCGGATTGCGGACCGCTTTTGTGGTTTGAGCTACAGTGCACGTTGAGACAAGTGCGAGGGCGAGAAGGAAAGCGGCTGGCTTGGTCATAAGGCGGATGCAAAGGAACGTGGGACGGCAGTTCTTTTATCTCCCATGAGGAGGTGTGACCGGACAAAAAAGGCGGGCCATTTCTGGCCCGCCTAGATCTCAGACGAGAATTCAATCTTATGCCTTATTTTACATGCAACACACCGCGCATAATGAGGTAGTGGCCGGGGAAGGAGCAGATATAGGGATAATCGCCGGGCTTGGCAGGGGCGGTGAACTCGATCACCTGCTCCTTGCCGTTGTCCAGCAGCTTGCTGTGCCAGAGGATGTTGGTGTTGGCGGGGATGAATCCGGTTTCGAAGCCTTTGGCTCCGAGAGCCATGGCCTGTGCGGCGACTTCATCGGCCTTGCCGGGATTCACGAGAAGAATGTTGTGAGGCATGAAGTCGGGGTTGGCAAAGGTGAGCTTCACCTTCTTTCCGGACTTCACCGTGAGCTCTTTCACGTCATACATCATGCGCTCGGGAACGGTGGCGATGCGGATGGTGGTGAGGTCAGGGGTATCGCTGAGGATGCCTGATTTCTTGGCTTTCTCCTCGACCTCTCCGGCGATGACACCGCCGTGCATGGAGGCCTCCACGTTGAACCACAGGTGCTGCACCACATTGGCTGCATTGCGGGCGTGAAGTTCGGGGGATTTCTGGAGCTGGCCCAGCAGCTCCACATTCCGTACGTTGTGCTGCTGATGAATCCACAGCGCCTCCAGCAGGTGATGCGCATCTTCCTTCTTGGCTGGATCAAACTGTTTCATCCAGGCCTGGGTGGCAGCAATGACTTCTTTCGTATCGCGCTCGCTCAGCTCGATGTGGGTGCGATGGCGGATGCTGTCCGTGGAATGCTTGAGATTTTCCAGCAGCGCGGGGATCGGCTGGCCGTCGATGGGCACAATCTTCTGCAGCGGGCGGCCCGTGGCAGTGATGCGGTAGATGCGGCCATGCGTGTGGTCGCGGTTCGGGTCACGCACGTTGTGCTGCATGTGGCCGATGATGACATTGTGCCAGTCGCTCAGATAGAGCGAGCCATCCGGAGCAAACACGGCGTCGCTGGGGCGGAAGTTTTTGTCGCCGCTCATGAGGAAGCCACGTGATTTCTCCTCGGTCACACTGCCATCGGCCTGGGTGACTTTCACGGTGAGTTCATCGCCTGCAGGCTCGCCCCAGACGGTGCCTTTCTCGGCGTCGCGTTCGAGGTGGTAATGTTTCACGCCGAGGAAGCCGATGACGTTGCAGATGAGGAAGTCTCCCTGCATTTCGTCCGGGAAGTGAGTGCTGCTGACGACCTCGCTGGCAGTCACGGGGCGCACTTCTTTTTTGAGCAGCTCATACATTTTGAAGCCGTTGCCTTCAGGGCGCACCTGGTAGGCACGACCTCCGGTGCCATCCGTGGCATACTGGTAGCCCCAGTAGTCAAAGGAGGTGCCATGGGGATTTGGCGAATTCATCGCGTGCAGGGCGATGGTGAAGCGGCGCGGATCAAAACGATACATGGCTGAAGCGGTGGCGTTCAGCGACGGCCCCCAAGGATGCTCGTAATTGTGCTGCATGAAGACGCCGCTCTGCCAGTAGATGCCGCCATCCGGGCCATAGATGAGATTGTTGGCGCCGTGGTGGGTGTCGGAGCTGTCCAGCCCCATGAGCATGATGGTCTGCACGTCCGCCTTGTCGTCGCCGTCGGTGTCCTTCAGGAAGAGGATCTCCGACTGACGTGTGACGAGCACACCGCCGTTCCAGAACTCAAAGCCCAGAGGGTTCTGCACGCGGGCAAACTCCGTGGCGCGGTCGGCTTTGCCGTCATTGTTATCATCATGGAGGATGACGAGTGCATCGTTCATTTTCTTCAGCGGCTCCCATTTTGGATAGGTGGGCCAGGCGGCCACCCATAGACGTCCCTTGGTGTCGAACTGCATCTGCACCGGATTAGCGATCTGGGGGAAGCGTGACTCATCGGCGAAGAGGTGGATTTCAAAGCCCTTCTTGATGGCGATGTCCTTGAGCTCCTCCTCACCGCTGATGTATTTCAGCGTGCCTTCCTTCTGCGCACTGCTGCTCTTGCTGCCACCGCCCACGTTGGAGATCACGGGAACTGGCTTTGGCACATTGCTGTCGTCGATCTTCTTGTCGCCGCCGTTGATGCGGGCCCACACGCGTTCGTCGCGGTTGGCGGTCATCACGTCCAGCATGGAAAGCTCATGCTGCAGCACCACGGCGTTGTTCTGCCCGTTCACAAAGCTCAGCGTGGAGCGGCTGCCCCAGACGTCGTTGCCATCAGAGGCATGGTAGCGGTTGTACCAGTGCAGGTCTTTGTCCATCACGGCTTCGCGCAGCGGTTCCATGGAGGCGGAGGCGCTCACCGGCTTGCCGAGCAGAGCCTTGGCAATCACTTCTGCAAGCTGGCGGTCGCCTTCGACGGAAAGATGCACGCCATTGATGGTCAGCGGCTCCTTGGCAGCTTTGAACAGTTCCAGAGAGGGATGATACAGATCCACAAATGCGACGCCGGCTTCCTTGGCCGCAGCCTCGGTGGCCTTGGTGTAGGCTTCGAGCTGGGCATTGTGCGCCTTGCCGTCCGGCACGTTCACATTGTGTGTGTCCTCATGGGCGATGGGGCTGAAGAGGACGATGCGCGGGAAGGTCTTACCGTTGGCCTTGCTGCCACGCGTCTTTTTCACGAACTCGACAAGCTGCTTCCGAAACTCCTCGGGCTTGTTGTCGTAGGATTCATTGTAGCCAAAGAAGCCGAAGACCACATCCGCCTTCACGTGGCGCAGGTAGTCGGTCATGTGTGTGGCACCGCTGCTGCGCGGGTAGTTGTTGGGCCGGTCGCCGCTGGTGCTCATGTTGCGGAAGCGCACCTGCATGTCCGGGAGCTGGCTTTGCAGCAGCGTCTCCATCCAGCCGTCATGCTGCATGCGGTCCGGCAGGGCGTTGCCGAGGATGGCCACGACCTCTCCTTTGCCAAAGGCGAAGGGAGACGGGTCTTTGTAGTCTGCAGGCACTTCGGCCAGCTCTGGTTCTTTGACAGCCGGAGCTCCGCCGCCGGACTTCACCGCAGGTTTGCCGGGCTTGCCGTCAAAAGTCAGGTAGGTCAGCTTGCCGCCGCCTTTCACATCGATGGTCATCGATTCTGGTCCGGCGACGTTTTTGATTTCAAACACCGGTTTGCGTGATTCATCGAGCAGCGAGAGCGTGAAGTCACCAAGGCGGTCCGAAAAGCCCTGCCGACTCCAAAGGTTGATTGTGTCGATGGCCTGACTGGAGCCCAGATCGACTTCCCACCAAGGATTCGGCTGGTTCTCTTTCGTATGCGTCTGGCCGCCTTTGCCCCAGTCCGGGCTCTTGTTGCCATCAAAAGCACGTTCCGGGACACCGCCGTTGGTTGTGGTGGATTGCGAGGCCTTGCCACCCTTGACGACGTTCTTGCCGCCGCTCATCACTTCGATCTCTGCGATTTGCAGGCAGTGTTTGTCTCCGGGAATTTCGATGCGCACATAACGCGCGGGTTTGCCAGTGGCAGTGGTCACCTTGGCGGCTGCGCCGGTTGTTGCTGCTGCGGTGGGCTTGGCTTCCTGCTTTTTGGCGGGGCCTTTGGTGTTGTGGTTTGCGGGAATGACCGAGGCGTAGCCTGCATACATTTCAGGCTTCACGCCACGGGCGTAGCCGCCTCCGGCGAAGGTGTTGGGCTCAAAAGGACCGACGAAGGAGACATCCAGGTCAGGCTTGATGGAGTCCTCAAGGCCGAGCGCCCAGAAGATGCCATTCACCACCATGCGGCGGTAGCCTTCATTGGTGATGTCTTCTGAGGTGCCGTAGAGCGTGGTGAAGACGCGGCCGGTTTTACCGGAGGCGGACTTGTAGGTCCGCGTCCACTCGCTGGGCATCGGCGGCTTGGTGGAGTCAGGAGGGGAGTCTTTCGTCATGCCATTCAGCGGCTGGGCCATGGTCAGGATTTCGCCATCTGTGGGCTTGCCCACATAGCCGCCCGCCTGCACCCAGATGTCCTTCACGCCGCGAAGGATGGGATGGGCAGCCTTGTCAGGAACGATGGCGATGCGAGTGCTCTGCTTGTGGTTGGTGCCGTAGTGGCCCACCCAGGTCTGGCCGAGCACCTGATGGCCGAAGCCCAGCTCATAGCCCGGCACCTTGCTGTCGAACGAATACTTCGCGTAGGGATCATCCTTCGTCGTTTTGAAACCATGCGTGGCCGTGCGCAGCCCGACCACCGGACCGCCGCGTGCGAGATATGCGTCGAAGTGCTTCATCTGCTCCGCAGGGAACTGCTGAAAGCGCAGGAAGACCACGGCGAGATCGGCTGTGTCCAGAGCCTCCATGCCCGGCATGTTGGGAACCTCGCCCGCTACGATGTCTCCGTCTTTGTCGATGTCGAAGAGCACCGTGCATTTGAAACCCTGGTGTTTGGCCAGGAGGCGAGCGATGGCAGGCAGTGATTCCTCAGAGCGGTACTCATGGTCTCCGGCCAGGAAGACGATGTGCTTTCCCTTGCCAGGACCTTCGGTGCCTTCATAGACGAGAGGTGCGGCGCTCGTGAAAGTCACGAGCGAAAAAAGAGCGAGAAGAATGACGGCTGGGCGGATCATAATGGTTGGAGCGGCGGGTGTTGTATCCCGCAGTGAATGATAAAACCGGACAATAAATCTTTGGAAGATGGTGCAGGCGTCTATTTCTGATAGTCCGCACCGGTGAGGCTGTGCAGCACAGAACGCTGCCAGTCGTGCAGTTCGCCCTGCAGCTTGCGGGCGACGTCGGGCTGCCGCTCCAGAAGGTTGGTCTTTTCTGCGGGATCTGCGGCGAGATCGAAGAGCTCCTGCTTTGCCCCGCCTTTTTTCTGTTCATGTACGACGAGTTTGTAATGGCCATCGATGATGGCGCGCGGGCCGAGATAGTCGGCATCGGTGATGTCCGGGTGGCGGAAGTTGCTGAAGTCGCGGGTGGCCTTGCCGCCGGATTTTTTGGCCAGCGGGGTGGTGCCCTCTTGCAGCGTGTGATCAATGTAGGGTTCCGCCTTTTTGAGATGTGCAGTGTCAAACTGCCACACCCACAGGGGCTTGGTGCGTTCAGTGGTCTTTGCATCTATGACCGGCAGCAGATCCATGCCGTCGACGGGCCTGTCCGGAAGCGGCTGTCCTGTCAGGGCACACAGGGTGGGAAGGAGATCGCTGGTGGTGGCACGCACCTTGGTGCTGCGCGGCTGCGGTATGCGCGCAGGCCACTCGATGAGGCCGGGCACCAGCACCCCACCCTCATAGACCTGCCCCTTCACACCGCGATGCGGCAGCACGAGCGATGCATCGGGTGAGGTGCCGTTGTCACCGCAGTAGAAGAGCAGTGTGTTCTCGCGCAGGCCGCTGGCGGCGAGATGCTTTCTCAGCGTGCCGATGGCGCGGTCCATCGCGGTGATCTCGGCATAGCGTTCACGTAATACCTCGCCCTGCGGGCGTGTCGTGGGGCCGCCGGTTTCGTTGGAGGTAAGCCTGACCTTCTTGTCTTTGTATTTGGCTGGCAGATCATCGTACAGCGCCAGATCTCCGGGCAGGCCACTGTAGGGCTCATGAGGTGAGCCAAACCACACCACGGTGAAGAAGGGCTGCTTTTCTTTGCGGACACGATCGATGAACTTGATGGCTTCGTCGATGACAACGGCGGAGCTTTCGCCCTGGATGACTTCAGGAGCGCCGCCGTTGCGTGAGAGGGACGGGTTTATCTCGAAGAAGTTGTCGTGCGACACCCACTCATGAAACCCCATCGCCCCCGGGCTCGTCGGCGACTTCGCCTTCACCGGTCCGAGGTGCCACTTGCCGAAATGGCCGCAGTGATAACCGGCTTTGGCAAGAACCTTTGCGATGGTGATCTCCTCCGGGCGGATGGAAAAGCCGGGATTGAAAGTACCCATGCGGTTCGGGTGGCGGCCCGTCATGAAGCTGGCACGTGTGGGCGAGCAGCTGGGATGCGCGGCGTAGAAATTCTCAAAGCGGAAGCACGTCTTCGCCATCTCATCCAGCACCGGCGTCTTCACGTGCGGATGGCCGTTGTAGCCGGTCTCCTCCCAGCCGTGGTCATCGCCCATCATGAGTATGATGTTGGGTGGTGGCTCAGCTGCGAAAGACGCGCTGAGTAAGGCAAGGAGGGCGAGCAGGCGTTTCATCAGCGTATTCGGCTTACTTTTTCGTCGGCGGCAGCACGGGGCCTGTCCCCTGCGGGCTTTTGGTGCGTGGCTTTTCGATCTTCGCCGCTCCGGCAGGCAGCTTGGCGGCATCAAAGGCCCGAGGTTCCGTGACAGGGAGGACTTTGAGGCGCAGGTCTTTGATGTGCACGCTGTTGGGGTTGCCACGGTGGAGCTGGATGGCTAGCAAGCCCGACAAGGCGCGCTTTTTGTCATCGTAGTCAGTCAGCTCCGAGGTGGTCTGGCCGTTGATCTTGTGTACCAGATGGTTCCCGCGCGCGATGACGGTGTATTCGTTCCACTGCGAGACGTCCACCTTCACCGGTTCATGGGTGGAGAGCTTCCAGAGGGCACCAGCGGGATCGAGCAGGACATTGGTGCCGTTGAGGCCGAAGATACCGCGCCCTTTTTCCTCATAGGTCATGCCGGTGTGCTCAGTGGCAGGGTGGATGTCGATCTGGTAGCCGGTGATCACCCAAGGGGCTACCTCTGGCAGCTCACGGCTGCGGTATTGAATACCGGAGTTGTTGTCGCCTTCCACACGGACCGTGGCGTGAAGTTCGAAGTCTTTGAGCTCGCCGCCGCGCCAGATGAGGAAGGAGTTGTTTGCCATGGCATCCGGCCCAGTGCAGGTGCCGATGACTTCGCCGTTTTCCACTTTCCAGAGTTTGGGGTCGCCATCCCATCCTGTGAGGTCTTTGCCATTGAAGAGTGCGGTGAAGCCGTCTTCAGCGGAAGCTGTGGCGGCGAAGATGAGGAGGGAAAGGAGCGCGGGGAATCTCATGAGGGTAATGGCAAGGTGAAAGGTCGGGTGAGGGAAAACGAGTGCGGCGTGCCAGTTTCTCTTCATGCATGCAACTTTCTCGCTTCATTCCGTGTAGGTTTGCTCCCATGCGTTCACTTGCCCTTCTCTCCCTCCTGGCGCTCACTGCCCCGCTGCTGGCACAGCAGCCGCCATATGATGTCTTTCCTGCGGCTGATCCGCCCTACTACCGCGTGCGGTATGAGGCCTCGACCACGCCTGGGGAACTGATTTTTCCCGTGAACTACACGGCGTGGGTGCCTCCAGGGGTGAAGAAACTGCGCGGAGTCATCGTGCATCAGCATGGCTGCGGCGAAGGCTCCTGCAAATCTGGCCTCACCGGGGCCTTTGACCTACACTGGCAGGCACTGGCAAAGAAGCACGGCTGCGCCCTGCTGGCCCCCTCTTATGAACAGCCGGAAAAAGCGGAATGCCAGATGTGGTGCGACCCCCGCAATGGCTCGGACAAGGCCTTTCAAAAAGCCCTTGTCGATCTCGGCGCGAAGTCCGGTCATCCTGAACTTTCCAAGGTGCCCTGGGCCCTGTGGGGACACAGTGGCGGCGGTCACTGGACCGGCGGCATGACCATCCTGCACCCCGATCGCGTGGCAGCCGCCTGCCCGCGCTCTGGCGTGCCGCTGCTGGAGGAGAATCCCACCCGGCCCACGATCAAGGCCTACACCCTGCCAGATGCCATCTCCGGCGTGCCCATCATGTGCAATCTCGGCACCAAGGAAGGGGTGACGGTCAAGGAAGGCCGGTTTGCAGGAGCATGGGCCGCCAATGAAAAATTCTTCACCGCCGTGCGCGCCAAGGGGGGGCTCATCGGCATTTCCGTGGATCCTTTTACCAGCCACGAATGCGGCAATCAGCGCTACTTCACCATCCTCTGGCTGGACGCCTGTCTTAGCGAACGCCTTCCCGAAAAGAGCGGCGATCCGCTGAAGCCCATGCCTACCAAGAATGCCTGGCTCGCGCCACTGCTCGGGACGGAGGCCACCCCGGCCGAGAAGTTTGCAGGAGACAAAGCGCAGGCGCACTGGCTGCCAAACGAGGCCATCGCCAAAGCCTGGATGGCTTATGTCAAAGACACCGCGATTGCAGATGCGACGCCGCCGCCTGCGCCCACGGGGCTGCAGGTGAAGGATAACGTGCTGACCTGGAAGGCTGAGGCCGATCTCGAAAGCGGTCTGGGGCATTTCATCATCATGCGCGACGGCGAGCAGGTCGGCACCGTGCCGGAGCAGCCGAAGAATCCCTTTGGCCGGCCGATTTTCCAGGGTCTGCAGTACAGCGACACCCCTACCAATCCGCTGGTGGAGATGCGTTTTGCCGACACCAAGGCCGAAGCAGGCAAAAAGCACCAGTATCGTGTGATTTCCGTCAACACTGTCGGCCTGAAATCTGAGTAAAAAGGGCGTGTTTCCTGCTGCAATACTGAGGGGGCTGGCTACGTAGTAGTCAGACCCCCCGAATCATGAACAGACGCCGTTTTATCCTTCAATCCCTGGGCACTTCGCTGGCCCTGCCAGGACTCCCCTCCCTCATGGCTGCGAATGTGGGTGGCAATTCCGCCTTGAAGACCGCCAAGGGTGCAGGTGCCGGAGCGCGTCGTTTTGTGGCCATCGGCAATCTGCTGGGTTACCAGACCAAGCAGCTTTTCCCGACCACCAAGGGGCGCGATTATGAAAAGACCACGCTGCTGGAGCCGCTGTGGGACATCCGCGAGCAGATGACCGTTTTTCGCGGCCTCGATCATGGGGTGAAGGGCGGGCACTTCGCCGTACATTCCTTCCTTTCTGGCGTGCTGAACTCCGAGGCGCAAAACCGCCCGGACGGCAATGTGACGATCGACCAGTATCTCGCGGACGAGATCGGCTTTGAGACGCGCTTTCCATCCCTTACAGTTGGCTCAGAAGGCGGCATTCATGGCGGCTGCCAGATCGCCTGGACGAAGTCGGGCGTGCGTGTGCCTCCGGTCACAAACCCGTCCCAGTTGTTTGAAAAGCTTTTTGTCAGTGACTCCAAGGAGCGCCAGGCACGCCGCGTGCAGGAAAACCAGGTGCAGGCTTCCATTCTCGACTCTGTGCTGGATGAGGCCAACCGCCTCTCCAAGCGGGTAAACAAGGAGGACAAGGACAAGCTGGATGAATATCTGACCTCCGTGCGTGACGTGGAAAAGCGCCTGGAACTGCGCCAGCGCTGGGTCAGCCAGCCGAAGCCCAAGGCTCCCTTTGACAAGCCTGCCAATCATAATGCGGTAGAAGACCTGCCAATCCTGTATGAACTGATCGCGCTGGCCCTGCAGACAGACAGCACGCGCATCGCTACGCTGGAGATCGGCGGTGATTTCATGCCGCAGCATCTCGGCATCAAGAAGGACTGGCACGGCCTTTCCCACCACGGCAATGATCCGGAAGCCATCGCCAGCCTTATCACGCTGGAGAAGTACCAGATCGAGCACTATGGCAAATTCGTCGCCCGTCTTTCCAAAATGAACGACGGAGAGCGCACCCTGCTTGACTCCACCACTGTTCTCTTCGGCAGCGGCATGGGCGATGGCAATTCGCACAAGAACTCCGACCTGCCCATCCTCCTGGCCGGTGGCGGCTACAAGCACGGTGAGTTCCGTGAAGTCCCGCGCGAGGGCATCAACAAGGTGCCTCTTTGCAATCTCTTCGTGGACATCGCGCAGAAGATGGGCGTGGAGACAGACTCCTTTGGCAACAGTACGGGCCGCTTCTCTTGATGATCATGATGGCTCCGATCGCGCGCTCTGGCGCACTTCTTTGCCTTGCACTTCTTACGACGGCCCATGCCGCCGATGACGCTCCCAAGCTCGCGCAGCAGTTTCTCGGGAAGTACTGCCTGGAGTGCCATGATGCCGATGTCCAAAAGGGAGATCGAGCCTTTGAGAAATTCGCGCTGCCGCTGAAGTCTGTCTCGGATCTTATCGACGCTCGCGACATCATCGACCAGCTCACACTGAAGGAGATGCCGCCGAAAAAGGCGGACCAGCCCACCGATGAAGAGCGCCTGGGCATGATCCGTGCGCTGCGCGAGGGCACGGTGGCCGCCTATGGCAAATTTCAGAGCACAGGCAGCCGCACCGTCATGCGCCGTCTCTCCAGCCGCGAGTATGAGAACACTCTGGCCGTGCTCTTTGGCCGCCGGGTGGACACTTTGGGCCTCACTGCCGATTTCCCGAAGGAAAAGACCAGCCAGCACATGGACAACATCGGCAAGTCGCTGGTGACCTCGGGCTTTCTGGTGGACCAGTATTTCCAGTCCGCCAACCGCCTCGTGGAAACGCGCCTCGGCAAGCCGGCGACCGAGCCCAAGAGCTGGCATTTCAACAGCCACTTTGTGCAATACGAAGAGCTGCAGGGCTCTCACAAGTCCGCCTTCAACTTCCGCTACCTCTGCCTCTACGAGCAGCCGAACACCGACACCCGCCAGGGCGGCTACGGTCATATCGAGGACTTCAAGCAGGGAGTGCCCGTCTCCGGCCTTTATGACATCGAAGTGGAGGCGGCCGCGCTGCACCGGGACACGCACTATGATCCTGCCATCTTCGGCATCGACTTTTCCGAGCCCTTCATCCTCGGCGTGGTGCCGGGAGATGTGACCAAAGGACACATCCATTACCCGCAGGCTATTGAGCCGCTGCTGGCCAGCACAGTGGTGCCGGACAACACGCCCACGTGGTTCAAATTCCGTGTGTGGCTGGAGGCCGGGCAAACGCCACGCTTCATCTTCCCAAATGGCCCTTATGAATCGCGCGCCTCGGTGGTGACGATCAACAAACGCTACAAGGACGAGTTCAAAGCAGACGTCGGTTCTTCAGGCGTCGGCCGTGCCCACATTCTGCTGGAGGGCAAACTGCCGCACATCCGCATCAGCGATATCAAGATCAACGGGCCGGTGCCTGAGGAAAAAGGTGGAGCCGAGGAGATCGCCGTGTTTGGCAAAGACGGCTTTCAGGCCGAGCATGCATTGGAGCAGCTCGAGGTGTTTGCAGAGAAGGCTTATCGCCGCCCGCTCACCGATGTGGATCGCAAGCCCATACGTGCTCTTTATGAAAAACGTCTGGCTGAAAAAGCCACTCCGCGGCAGGCCGCGATGGACGCTCTGAAACTCATTCTCTGCTCCCCCTCCTTCCTCTATCTGAGTGAGATCACCGAGGAGTCTGCGAAAGCCCTGAGCCCCTACGATCTCGCCTCGCGCCTCTCCTATGCCCTCTGGGCGGCCCCGCCTGATGCTGCGCTGCTTGCTGCGGCGAAGTCCGGCAAGCTGTCGCAGGACGCCGAGCTGAAAAAGCAAATCCAGCGCATGCTGGCTGATGAACGCATCAGCGGCTTTGTGAACGGCTTTCTGGACAGCTGGTTGAATCTCCGTGAACTCGGCGGCATGCCGCCGCCACGCGAGGTGGTGCGCTCCTATTATGCGGAGGACCTGCCCACCTCCATGAAGACCGAGGCCAGCCTCTTTTTCCGCGATCTGCTGAAGACCAACGGCTCCGTCCTCCAGTTCATCGACTGCAACCACAGCTTTGTGGACAAGAAACTGGCCAAACTCTACGACCTGCCCGAGCAGAAGACCCTGCGCCTGGCCGATGGCTTTAAAAAAGTCAGCTTCAAAGGCGAGGCTCATCGTGGTGGCCTGCTTGGCATGGCCGCCGTGCTGACCGTGAGTGCGAACGGCGTGGAGACCTCTCCTGTCACGCGCGGCGTGTGGGTCACCGAAAACATTCTTGGCGTCCCGCCGCCGCCGCCGCCAGACGTCGTGCCTGCCATTGATCCGGATGTCAGCGGAGCCACCACCATTCGCGACCGCCTCGCCAAACACCGCGCCGACGCCGCCTGCGCCGAGTGCCATCGCAAGATAGATCCGCTTGGCTTCAGCCTCGAAGCCTTCGATCCCGTCGGTCGCTGGCGCACCAAGTACCCGCAGAGCAATAAAAAGGTTCCAGCGCCCAAGATCGACACCACAGGCGAATTCCCGTCCGGCGAGACCTACACTGATTTCACCAGCTTCAAAAAGCTCATCTACGACACTCGTGCCGACCTCTTCAGCCGGCACCTCATCCGCCAGATCCTCACCTACACCACCGGTCGCACCATGGAGCTCAACGATGATTTCATCATCGACAAGCTTCACGACAAAGTGAAAAAGCAGGGGCTCGGCCTGAATACGCTTCTCACCGAATGCCTGATGAGCGAGGTGTTTCGCTCGCGTTGATTTGAAGTACGATGGGCACTCTTGCCCGTCGATGAGCGGCACCGCCACCTCCAGCGATCCCTTTTGCCATTGCAGGCGTTTGCTGGATGTGTCGTGAGCGCTGACCGACAGACTTGAGTGTCCTTCGGAGTTTGGCGAAGCGCGCTCATAGCATCTTTCTTCAAGTGCCTATTTCACAGCAGGCGCAGCGGTCGCTTCAGGCTTCACCTTCTTAGGCGGCGCAACGCGCGGCGTCAGAAACGAATCAATCAGTGCCTTGTCGGCCTCGCACTTGGCACCCGTAGCCGGAATCTCCACACCTGCGGACCACAGCACGCCATTAACCACCAGCTGGCGCATGCCTGTCTGCTCCCACGCACCGTGCGCATCCAGTCCGCTAAAGCTGAAGGAGCGCCCGCCGCTTGGGCGGTCATAAGTCCATGCCACCACATCCTTGTCACCGCCTTCGGGTGATCCCAGCTTCTCTTTGCCTGACCAGACCAGCGGCGTGATGCCCTTCATTTCGGCAGGAAACTGAAAGTGGTTTAGCCATCCGTCATTGATTTTCCAAGGTGTGACACCGCTGGTGATGGTGTGTTTCGGAAAAGTGTCATGCACGCTGTCCCAATGACCGCGGCTTGAGAGCGCGTTATAAACACCACCGATCCAATTCATCGACTGCTGGGCAAATGCCGGCGTGAACTCCACGGCCTGATGAATGTTCACCAGTCCCGTTTTGCCATCCGCCATTTTCTGCACCAGCGCGATGTGCTCAGGCGTGGCCAGGTAGGCCTGCTTGCCGCCGCCATCAGTGTAAAACACCACGGCAGCCGCTCCTTCAAAGATCTTCTCATCCGCAGGCCATTCCTCATTCACCAGCACCGCCTCCACGCCCGGGTTTTGCTTCAGCAGCACTTGCATCAGGCGGCAGCCGCCGAGGTAGTCATGATGGCCCACCTTGTCCACCTCCTTCACCTTTCCGGCGACAAGGACGATCTTCACAGTGTCTGCCGCCCAGGAGGAGGCAGTGCAAAGAGCTGAGGCGGCGAGGGCGAACAGGAAACGAGAACGGGAAATCATGGCAGGTAGGTGGAAGGCACTCTAAACGCACTCACCTGCCGGGAAATGTCTGCCAATCTTCACGGACGGGTGATCTTGCCGTCGTGCTGAAACATCTGCCAGTCCGCCGCATAGTCTGCATTCAGAAGCCATGAGGCGGTGTCTTTGTCTCCGGTGAAGGTGGCAAACGGCGCGGAGGGCAGCGTCTGATAACCTCCCACCGCCGCATTCCAGTTCTTTCCGAGCGATCCATTCTCGAGCACCAGCACATTTAGTTTAACTGGCCCCTTCAGTGTATCCGCATCCCTTGGCACCCGCATAGCAAAGGTGTGGCGCAGGAAGGAAAACACCAGCGGCCAGGTCTTGTCTCCGGGGCCATGGCCCGTCTTCGGCTCTACGGCGTAGCCCCACACGGCGTGATGCTTCCGGCGCATCGCCTCCACTACGCCCATGTTTTCTTCTTTTGAAGGCCGCGCAAAGAAGGCGTCATCCTCGCCAAAGATCACCAGTCCTGGGACCTGCGCCGCGCCGGGCTGATACACCTGATACGTGGTGCCAGGACGCATGGACACCCAGCCCCAGACACGGGTGCTTTCGGCAGGAAAGATGGCGGAGAAGCCGGTCCCGTTCGAGTGGCCGTAGAGAAACAGAGGAGCGTTTTCGAGCTCGGCATGCCCGGCTCTGTCTCCAAAGGTCTTCAGCCGCTCATAGAGCAGGCTGCGTGGCCAGAAGCCTCGCTGCATGGGGTTGCCGTTGAATTTGAACAGAGCCAGATGCAGCTCCCGCGCAATTTTGCGCAGCTCGGCATGCTTGTACAGTCCCTCACCGCTGCCATGGCCGGACATGACCACAACGCCTCTGGCCACTTTGGTTTCCTCCGGCACCCACAGGTCAAACTTCACATCTTCCTTTTTGCCCTCGCCTTTCTCCTTCACAGCCTGCTGCCACTGTTCATCGCTGAGCTTCCAGTCCCAGCTCCGCTCCACCGCCTGCTGCGGCGAGGGCGTGCCCCACTTGGCCTCATCCAGCACACCGTTCCAGTTCTTCTGCCCCTTCACCTGCGTATTGGCCCGCACCCAGCCGATGCTGTGGCATTCGGGCAGTTGCAGTGTCTCGGTGAGCTCAATGTCTGCGGCGCTCAGGTTCGTCAGCAGCAGCGCAGCAGCGAGAAAAGAAGTCTTCATAAGATTCATCGAATGAGATCAGGCGATCAGTTCCTTCAGCACACCCGAGCTGTCGCCATGCCGCTCCACGTTCACGCCAATCCCATGCAGCAGTGTCAGCCACGCATTGCACAGCGGCGTGTCCTTCGGAGCGACGACGTTGTGCCCCAGCTTGATGCCAGCACCACCGCCCGTGAGCAGCGTGGGGCAGTTGTCCAGGCTGTGCTCCGTGCGGATGTTGCTGCCATAGGCCAGCGCCACATGGTCAAAGAGGCGGCTGCCATCAGCCTCCTTGGTGGCTTTGAGTTTGTCGATAAATCCCGCCAGCAGATCGCTCTGTGTCAGGTCACGCTGCTTGGAGGCCTCCAGCTTTTCCCCCATGGTGGAATGATAGTGGCTCATGTCATGCGGGGCCACCTTGATGCCGATGCTCGTCAGCAGCGTGCTCACCGGCTGCCGGTACGTCAGCACCCGCGTGCTGTCCGTCTGCATGGCCGCGAGCATGATGTCATACATGATCTTGATCTCCTCTTTTCCAGCGAGACCCGCTGCGGGCTCAGGAATGGGTGCCTTCGGCTGCGGCACGCCGATCCATTGCTCGTCTTTGCTCAGGCGGGTTTCGATGTCGCGAATGCCTTGGAAGTATTCCTCCAGCTTGCCCTTGTCCGTTTTGCCAAGACCGCGCTGCATGGCGCGTGCGTTTTCCATCACCGTGTCCAGCACGCTGCGCTTCTGCGCCAGCATCGCCCTCTGCTGCTCGATGGGGGTGGTGTCCTTGGAAAAAAGCCGGTGATAGGCCTCCACCGGCCCCTTGTGTCCGCCGATGGGTTTGCCGCTCACATCCCATGCCATGGAGAGGCCCGGGCCATGTCCAGATGACTCCGCATTTTCACTGCCGTTGAGCTGCAGCGAGGCAAAGCGTGTGTCCAGCCCCAGCTTCGCCGCCGCCACCTGGTCTGCCGAGATGCTGTTGTGAAAATTCTGCCCAGGCTCGCCAAAGCGGTTCGCACCTGTGAGCCACATCGTGCTGCCCCAGTGCCCGTCATTGCTGTACTTGTTCCAAAGTCCCTGCACCACCGTGAAGTCCGCCTTGTGCCTTGCCAGCGGCTTCAGCCCCTCCGGCAGGGTGTAGCCCGCCCCCGGCTGCTTGATGTCCGGAAACCAGCTCTCCGTCGTGATCCCCCAGCCAAAGCCCAGAAACACCAGCCGCTTCGGCGGTGCTGCCGGAGCCGCCGCTGAGGCAAAACGGCGAAAGCCCAGAGACTCCAGCGCCGGCAGTGCAATGAGCGCGGTGCTGGATTGAAGAAAGTGACGGCGCCGGATGGGTGAGGTGCTCATGATGCTTTTTCGTTGAGAGATTACTTCGTATGAAACTCCTGGCTTGCGACCAAGGCTTGAATGAACTCGCGGATCGCCAGATCCTTTTTGCCCGCCTGCTGCACCATGCCGGTGACAAGCGGCTCATCGCGGAATCCCGTCGGGCGTCCCAGCGCAAACTCGATCAGCGCCTCGCTGAATCCCCGGGCAAACGCATCCGACTTCGAGGCGACAATGTCCCGCAGCTCAAAGTAGTCTTTGAACGCGGGCCCCTTGTAGAGCGCCGCCGCTGCCTCAATGGTCCACGTTTTCTTGCTTTTCGGATCAGGCTTCCCATTCGCATCGATGGCCATGTAGCTGTCTTCCGTGCGCCACTGTCCGGCGGCATCAAAATTCTCCAGGCCAAAGCCCACGGGATCAATCTTGCGGTGACAGCTCGTGCACTGCGGGTCTTCCTGATGCGCGAGCAGCCGCTCATGCGTCGTGAGCACCTTGCCAGCGAGCCGCGTGATGGCGGGCACATTCGCAGGTGCAGGCGGCGGGGGATCATGCAGCAGCTTGCGCAGCACCCAGGCACCGCGCTCCACAGGGCTGGTGCGTTCGCCGTTGCCCCCCATGAAGTTGATCCCCGCCATGCCAAGCAGACCTCCGCGCGGTGAGCCTTTGGGAAGGGGCACTTTTTCATACCCATCTCCCTTCACACCCGGAATGCCGTAGTAGTGGGCCAGCACGCGGTTGATCACCACATAGTCCGACTTCAACAGATCGCGCAGGCTGGCGTTCTTTCGCATGATGTGCGCCATGGTCTCGTGAATCTCCCCCTTGGCCGCCACCTTGGTGCCGGTGTCAAAGCGCGGATACAACGTGCGATTGACCTCGAAAAAGTCGATCCGATCCAGCCCCAGCCACTGATGCGTGAAGGCCTGAAGAAAATCCTCCGAACGCGGATCGTTGAGCAGCCGCTCCGTCTGCGCGGCAAGCACTTCCGGCTTCATCAGTTCACCCCGCTTGCCGAGATCACGCAGCGCAGCATCCGGCGGTGCGCTCCAAAGAAAATACGAGAGGCGCGTGGCAAGTTCCATTCCCGTCAGCGGCCGGTGTTTCTCGTCTGCGGTCGGTTCTGCAAGGTAGAGAAACATGGGTGAGGACAGCACGACCGCCAGCGTCTCCTTCAGCGCCGCACTGGGCTTGTCCCCAGCCTTGCGCCGCACCTCATACAGAGAGAGAAGCCTGTCGATGTAGTCAGCCGGCGGCGTTGTCCCCCGAAACGCTTCCGTGGCAAATCGCTCCAGCGCCGCGCGCAGCTCCGGTGTGGCTGGTGCAGGAGACTTGTCATCCAGCGGAATGCCCAGCGCCGCAATGCCCGGCGGCTTGGGTTTGGCCGCATTCGGCACACGCTCAACCTCGATCCAGTCCACCCACAGCGTCAGTTCCGGCCCGATCCCGTTGCGCTTCACCGCCTCAGCGCGCTTGCGGCCGCCTTCTTCATTCGTGTCCCAGCTGCCTTTTTCCCGCACAAACAACAGACGGTTTTCCCGCGTCATGTTGCTTCGCGTCAGAGTCAGCGGGATCTCGATCACCTGCGGTTTTTCGATCGTGCCCGTGATTTCATGCGTGGCCATCACGCGCCCCGTTCGCGCATAGATGCCGAAGTCCAGAAAGCGCCTCTCGGGCGGCGCATCCTTCGTCGCGCCGACACTCACGCGCACGACGTACTCTCCCACCGGCCAGTCAAACGGCACCAGAAGCTCGATGTAGTTCACGTTCAGCTCCGCCGGATGTCGCGTCTGCGTGCCGAGGTAAGCGCCCTTGTCCACGGCAGGCTGCGCCATGTAATACTGGTGGTACTTCAGCCAGCCTGCCCCCAGCGAGTCATTGGCCAGATCAGCGTCATTCTCGCCCTTCTTGTCAAAGCCGAAGCTGCGCGGATTGGGCGCGCCGGGAATCCGGGCCCACTCTCGGCGGAAGATGCTGTCGTTCTTCGACTCTTTACGGATCTTAGCCACGATGTCCTTGTTCTCAGGCTTCGCCGCCGCTTCCTCCACCGCCTTCACCCAGTTCTGAGCCCGTTTCTGCGCATCAATCTGGTAGTCCACAAACTTCTTCACGATGGGTGTCGTCGTCTCGGCTTCGTAGTGCAGCCTTTTTTCCACCCCCGCCGCAGCCTGCCACGCAAACGCCTCCTCCATCGCCTCGCGCCCGATCAGCTGATACTGCTCAAATTGATTGGCCGACATGAAGAGATTGGCCCCCACCGTGTCAAATCCACCACCGCCATCCGCCGGCAGATCCGAGACATTCACATCCACGCCAAGCAGCTCACGCAGTGTGTTCTTGTACTCACGCCGGTTCAGGCGCCGCATGGTGATGACTCCATTTTGATCTCCCAGGGTGCGACGCGCCGCCACCATCACATTCGCCAGATCATCCAGAAAATCCGCCTTCGCCTCTTTCGCAGGCTGCTTTTCATCCTCAGGCGGCATGTCGCCCGAGTTCATCTGGTTCAGCACCTTCTGCCACTTCTCCGCCGTCTCCAGATCCTTGATCTCAAACGGCAGATTATCCACACGGAACTTCCCCTTCTGCTTCTCAGGCCCGTGGCAGGAAACACACGTCTCCTGAAACAAGGCACGGTGCCGTTGACCCATCACCGCATGACTCTGCTCCTCGGCGGCATGGCAGGAGGCATAGGCGGATAGGAGGCTGGCGAGAAGCAAAGACGGACGATTCATTCGGGGTGGGAAACAAACGCAGTGAGACTGGCAATGTATCTCCCCTCAGGCCTCAAAACCGGACAGAAAAAGCGCCGATCGTCTGCCATCTTTGCCCCATCACTTGTCCGTCACCCACAATCTGGCGATGCCGGCGGGCTGAAACTTTTCACCGCTCGCGGCCAGTTCCAGCGTGACCTGTGCCTGCCGCCCGTTTTTGCCGATGGCAGTGACTTTGCCGGTGACGGGAGCTGCTGTAGGCTTGCGATCCACTCCGGCTGGGGAAACCTGGACAGTGGTGCCCTGCTTGAGACGTTTGATCTGCTCATCCCCCTCATTGAACAGCGTCAGTGTGAGCTGGGTGCCATTGGAGGCATCCACATACCCAGGTGCCCCGTCTTCTAGAATGTGCTTCGCATGCACGGCCTTTTGTTCCGCCTGAAATTTCATGAGGCTGTCATCATCCAGAAAGACCTCCCATGGCACGCGGTGTTTTCCGCTGCCCGTGCCGTGGGTTTTGGTGCGCAGCTTGTCGCCCAGCTTGATGTCGCTGAATTTGGCTGGCTGTCCGGCTTTCCAGTAGCGCGTGTCAGGTGCAGTTTCGATAACCACACCTTTCTCACGCACGAAGCTCTTGTCGAAATTCGCCCAGGTGCAGGTGAGCTTGCCGGCGGTGGCGTCAATCTGGTCCACATAGAAGTACTCCTTGTGGCCGTTCATCATGTTCATCTCATCCTGGATGTAAGTCAGCCACACCCACTCCTCCTTGTCATTCACATGCAGGCGGAAGATGGCGCGCTCCCCCACACGGAAGTCCTGCAGATCTCCCAGAGTTGCATGATGCAGCAGCTCGGCATACGGCATCACGGTGAAGCTCATCACTTCATCGTTGCTCTCATTGCGGAATTTTCCTGTTCGCGTGCTCAGGTCCAGGCTGATCAATTCGCCCCAGATGCGGCGCATCTTTTCAAACGGAATGATAACCTGGCCGGGCGTGATCACCGGAATGGGCTTGGCCGGAGTTGTGTCGGCGGCGATGCCGGTGAGAGACAGCACGGCGAGCGCCGCTATAATCGTTTTCATGATGCAATGATTACTCTTTCCCGAAGAACTCCTCTTCCTTCGGCAAGGCGATGACCTTCCAGGTTTCAGGATAAAAACGCACGATGCGCTTTGGCCGGTAGCCTTCCAGCATCATGTCCATTTTGATCTTCATCTGCAGGCCGCTGCTGCCGGGTTCGACGGGGATCTTTTTCACCTCGAGAATGCTTCCGGTTTTGCGGTCATTCACCGGATCATACGTCATGAGCGTTTCACACGCGACGGCCAGGCCGCCACGCGGTTCCACTGGCGGCGGGCTGCCGTCCTTCGGTGGCGGAGCGTTGGGATCTTTGGTCTTCAGCTCGTCAAAGAGCTTCGGATCCACATTGTCAAAAAAGGAGACCGTCACGAACTGCTTCTCGTCATCGACTTCCGTCACCCATCCCGGTAGGCCGCGTTCGCGGATGTAGCTGCGGTGCCGCTCAAGCTGGTTCGCTGTCACCAGCGCGCGTGCGGGTTCATCCAGCCAGATGTCCGTGATACGACCCGGCCCATAAAGCGTGACCCAGGTGAGATTAAAAAGCACGCTCTGCCCCGGCTTCAGAGCCTTCAGATCCGCGATGCCATGGCCTTGATACACGCGCGTGCTGCCCAGCAGATCAAAGAGCTTCGGCTGGCCGCTCGGCTTGCCCTTGTCCAGCAGCGTGGCGGTGAGTTTCTTCGTCGTCAGATCCACGCTGTCGATCTTCCACAGCTGCTGCTGCCGCGCATGGTACGAAAACTCATCTTCGATGCGGAAACAGCGGCGAAACTCCCACTCCGGCGTCTTGCGCTTGTACCAGGTGTCCGGCAGCGGCGTCTTGTCTTCGGGGTCCGTGAGGTAAAACAATCCGTGCAAATGAGTTCCCAGCGGGATGTCCTGCAGCGCGGCAGGCGCGCCTTGATACCAGATGGAGCCATAAGGCAGCAGCGTCGCATCCAGCGGCAGATCCCAGATGCCACGTTCCTGGCTGTCATTCCGATCCACCCGAATCCTGAACCGGCGATCTAGATGCTCCACATATATCAGCTCTCCAGTGACCGCATGCGCCGATCCCTCTGGCGGAAACTGCCCCTCAACGAGCTGAAACCACTCCGGCGGATCTTCCGGCTTCCGGTCTTTCGGAGCCTTCCGCTTCTCGTTCCCCTTCACTGGCCCGTCGGCATCGGTACGGAATTTGGGCGGTTCGGCGTGAAGCAGGGATAAGCTGAGATAGAGAGCGAGAAAACGCATCGAAAATCAAAAGGCGGTTGGATGAAGAAACCGGCTCTACGCCACGATCTGCGAGATCGGCCCCAGGCTGTCCTGGAACGAATCCGCTTTCACGTCCACGCGTTGCAGCATGGTGAGGAGGAGGTTGCTCACACGGGCGTCGCCATCGACAGGCTTCGAACAGATCTTGTAATGCTCGGTGGCATTGCTCACGTCATACTTGCCGATCTTCGGCAGGTTGAAGTCCACATGCGTGCCGTGCTTGTAGCCGAGCGCCTTGCCACCGGCCAGGATGGTGGGCAGATTGGCGTTGCCGTGGCTGTGGCCGTAGGCCATGCCGCTGCCCCACAGCACCTGCGTGGTGTCGAGCAAGCTGTTGTCCTCCTCTTTGAGCGCCTTGAGCTGATCCAGGAAATAGCTGAACTGGCCCACAAGGAAGGTGTCAGTTTCCGTCAGTCGGCGCAGCTGCTCAGGATCTCCGTTGTGATGGGAAAGACCGTGGCGCGTCTGCAAAATGCCGATCTCAGGAATGCCGCTGGCATTGCCCTCGCCGCCGATGCCGCAGGTGATCACGCGCGTGGAGTCCGTGCGTAGCGCCATGACCATGAGGTCATAGAAGAGGCGGTAGTACTCGCCAGCCTCGGCCATGCTCAGCTTGCGCTGCAGGCGGGCGGCCTCAGCGGCAGGCACGGCGGGCTTTGGCACATTCAGCCACTCATCCGCGCGGCGCGTACGCTCCTCCACCTGACGCACGGCCGTGAGGTATTCATCCAGCTTGCTGCGATCCGCGCTGCCCAGCTTGCTGTTCACGCGCCTGGCGTCATCGGCCACCAGATCAAGGATGCTGCCACGGCGCATCAGACGGCGGCGGATGGTCTCCTTGCTGTCCTTTTCCACGCCAAAGAGCTGGTTGAAAATCTGCTGCGTGTTGCGCTCCGCCGGAAGCTGGATGCCGTCCTTTGACCACGCCAGCGAGGTGCCCTCGATGGCCATTTCCAGCGAGGAGAAGCGCGTCGCATTGCCCTGCACATCAGCGATGAGCTGGTCGGCGGAAACGGTGTTGCGGAAGGCGCCGCCATCTCCGGGCACATTCGCTCCGGTGAGCCAGACCTTCTCGCAGTTGTGGTGCTTGCCCAGCACCATAGGATGATGCAGACCGCTGATCGGCGTGATGTCCGCGCGATGCTTCTCCAGCGACTGCAGCGGCTTGGTGAGCTCATAATCCGCACCCGCCTTTTCGATCTGCCAGGTCAGCGTGTTCACCCCGTTGGGGATGTAGAGAAAGACACTGCGCTTCGGCTGAGATGGCGCCGGCAGCGCCCCCATGGAGTCGAGCAGCGGCAGCGAAATGGATGCACCAAGGCCGCGAAGCATCTGGCGGCGGCTCATGCGCCAGCGGTTGAGGTTCAAGTTGCTCATAAGGGTGTGGGTTAAAGGTGCAATTAACGCTTCTGAAACAGATCAGAACAAACGAACGCCTCGACGATGTCTCTCAGGCGGTAATCCTTGGCCTTGCCCGCGGCGGCGATGGTCTTGAGGTCGTCGCGGTCATCAAAGGACATGCTGCGGCGCAGGCCATACGTCGCGAGTTTCTCAATGAAGGTCGCATTGAAAGCATCAAGATCCGCGAGCAGCAGCTTTTTGAATTCGTCCGCATTCTGGTATTCACGGCCGTCCGGCAGCTTGCCCGAGGCCTTCACCTTCGGATTGCTGCCCGTGCCATCCGTGACCTCCTCCGTGCGCCAGCGGCCGATGGCGTCGTAATTTTCAAAGGCGAGCCCCAGCGGATCAATCTTGCCGTGGCAGGAGGCGCAGTTGGCGTCGTGGATGTGCGCTTCCAGCTTTTCCCGCAGCGTCGCCTTGGGGGCGGCTGGATTGGTGGCAATGGGGTCCACATTTGCAGGCGGTGGTGGCGGCGACTTGCCAAAGATGGACTCCATCACCCACACACCGCGATGCACCGGGCGGTGCCGCACGCCGTCAGAGGTCAGCGAAAGAATGGACGCTTGCGTCAGCATTCCGCCGCGATGGCTCTCCGCTGGCAATGACACACGCTGGAATTCATCCCCATTCATCTTTGCCTCCGGCAGGCCGTAGAACTGCGCCAGCAGCGGGTTCATCATGCTCCAGTCCGAGTGGATCAGCTCGCGTAGCGTCAAGCCGCCTTGCAGCACTTCGCGGAAGAACGCCTTCGTCTCTCCCACCATGCTGCTTTCCAACGCCTTGTCGTAGTCGGGATAGAGCTTCTTGTCCGGCTGAAACATGCCCACCTTTCGCAGACGCAGCCACTGCGTGGCAAAGGAGTCTGTGAAGCGTGCGGAGCGTGCATCTTTGAGCATGCGCGCCACCTGCCTGGAGAGTTCCGCCTTGTCCCGCAGCCTGCCCTGCCCAGCCAGTGCAAAGAGCTCCGCATCCGGCATCGTGTTCCAGAGCAGGTAGGAAAGGCGGGAGGCGATCTCCCAGTCATTGAGCATTTGCCGGCTCGCGTTCTCATCTCCCTCCGCCAGAAACACAAAGCTCTTCGAGCACAGGATGGAAAGCATGCCCGCCTTCACCGCATCGCGGAATTTCTCTTTCGCAGCCAGCTCCGCCTTCACGATGCTCACATAACCATCCAGTTCCTCATCTGTCACCGGCCGGCGGAAGGCACGCCGTGCCAGTGTCGCCAGACAGCCGCGCACCTGCTCCAGGTTGCCCTCCTCCTGCGGCATGTAGTCATTCCGCAGCTTTTTCTCGTCATCGCTTACGATCGGCCCACGCCACGTGATCGAGTCCATGATCAGGAATGGGTAGCGTGGCCTGCCCTGCTCATCCGTCAGCTTCATCTGCCAGGGAATGCGGCCGATCTTCGTGCTGATAAACGGCGTCTCGCCATGCCGACCTGAGCGTGGCAGGTTGGAGGGGCCCGGCACGTCGTTGTATACTTCGATGTTCGGCCGACCTTTGGGCAGATGTGTGCGGAAGGTAATCGTAACGGGCTTGTCCTCAGGCGCGACGATGTCTTGCTCATACAGCACGCGGTCCAGTTTCGACTCATAGACCTTGATGCGCGGTGCACGGCCTTTTTCCGGCTTCAGGCCGCTGAGAGTGTAGCTGATCTCATAGACTCCAGACTCTGGCAGCGGATCCTTGAGCGCCGAATAGCGGAAAATGTCCCCCGGCCACATGTCATAGCGCACCTTGTCCAGCAGCCCCAGATCACGCAGGCGCTCGCGGTGCCGCTCGCTGATCTGCTCTTCATAGAGCACTGGCTTTGTGCCGCCAAAGGGCGCCGCCGGCTTCGCATTTTTCGCCGGAGGAATGATGTCCGGGTAGGCCTCGTTCAAGATCGTCTCCGCCGCCGCCAGATACTTCTCAATGTTTGAAGGAGAAAGCGTCAGCACCGAGCCGATGCGCTCAAAGCCGTGCCACTCGGGATCTTCCAGAAAGGCGCCGGGGTCCTTCGCGTCGTACACCACGCCCAGCAGGTCCCGCACCGTGTTCACATACTCATCCCTCGTGAGGCGGTTGTAGTTCACCCGGGCGCGGGAGGCCATGCGCGCATGCTCGCCCTCCTTCATCCTCGCGGCGATCCACTCCACCACCTGTGCGCTGGCCGCGGCCTCCGGCTGTTTCTTCTCCTTCTTCGGCGGCATCTCGCCGGAGTTGATCCGCTCCATGATCTCCAGCCACTGGGGTGTGTTTTCAAAGCCCACCTTCGGAGACAGCGTGTCCATGCGGAAGTCCCCCTTCTGCACATCATCGTCATGGCACTTCAGGCAGTGCTCTTCAAAATACATCTGCACCTTCGGGTCCAGGACTACGGCAGGCGCAGCCCTCCCGGTACCGCTGATGGCGGCGAGCAGACCGGTGGAAAGGCAGAAAAACAGGGCGCGGTCGGGCATTCGGCATTCATACGGCTACGCCGGGGCGTTCATGCACCACCCCCGAACTATCGGGGGTGGTGGGTCAACACGAGGAAAGTGCCAGTTCCATCTTCTCCAGCTTCAGCAAAAAAGCCTTGGCCTCCATGCCTCCTGCAAAGCCTGTGAGCTTCCCGTTGGAACCAATCACCCGGTGGCATGGTGCGATGATGGAGATGGGGTTCCTGCCATTGGCCGCGCCCACCGCGCGTACTGCGCTGGGATTTCCCACCTGCTTGGCGATCTGCGCATAGCTGCGGGTTTCGCCAAAGGGGATGCTCAGCAGGGCCTGCCATACGCTGCGCTGAAAGTCTGTTCCTATAAATTCCAGAGGCAGATCAAAGGTGAGACGATGGCCCGCAAAGTATTCCCGCAATTGCCGCTCCGTCTCCAGAAGCACTGGATGGCCGGCCCTGTGCTGCAATGAACCCAGAGGCACCCGTTTCGGATCATCATTCTCCCACAGCACCGCCTTCAGCGCCCGTTCATCCGCCACGAGCGTAAGCTCTCCGACGGGCGAAGGCATCGTCTTATAATAATGGCTGTCTTTCATGGTCGGGGAATGATGCATAGCCGCGCAGCTGAGTGCTGGCCATTTTCGGACATGAAGTTAAAATAACCCGATGTCCGAAAACGGCCAGTTTTTGCAGACTGCCAGGGCCAGCCTTGCCTCCATGAATCTGATTGATGATGACGTCGCCTACAATGCGCTGAAATCCCGCGACCCACGTTTTGACGGCGTGTTTTTTGTGGGCGTCACCTCCACGGGCATCTACTGCCGCCCGGTCTGCCCGGTGCGCGTCCCGAAGCGGGAAAACTGCCGCTTCTTCACCTGCGCCAGCGCTGCGGAAAAGGCCGCTTTTCGCCCCTGCCTGCGCTGCCGCCCGGAGCTGGCTCCCGGACATGCACCGGTGGATCAGGCGCATCGTTTGGCAAACCTGCTCATGCACCGCATGGACGAAGGACTCGCGGATGACGGTGCAGGCCTGGAGGAGATTGCCATCGAGTTCGGCCTCAGCTCGCGACAGTTGCGCCGCATCGTGCAGCAGGAGCTCGGAGTCTCGCCCATTGAGCTCATTCAAACCCGTCGCCTCCTTCTCGCCAAGCTGCTCCTCACCGACACCTCGCTGCCCGTCATTGAGATCGCCTTCGCCAGCGGCTTCTCCAGCTTGCGCCGGTTTAATGACGCCTTCAGCCGCCATTACCGCATGCCCCCCACCCGCCTGCGCAAGGAGGCCGCCGCATACCCGGACGGCATTCATGCCTCCGATACCTCCGCCCTCCTGCTCAGCTATCGTCCGCCTTACGACTGGGAAGGCATGCTCAAATTCCTCTCCGGCCGCGTCATCTGCGGAGTGGAGTTTGTCTCTGCCGACACCTACGCTCGTACGGTGAGACTGGGAGAACACACGGGGTGGATCAAAGTGTCCAATGTGGCGGCGAAGCACGCGCTGCTGGTGGAGTTCACCCATTCGCTGACTCCCGTTCTCCCAGCTTTGCTGGGCCGTCTGCGTCATATGTTCGATCTTGCCGCCAGGCCTGACCTCATCGCCGCACATTTGGCACAGGATGACAGGCTGAAAAAGAGCGTCATACAAAATCCCGGGCAGCGCGTACCCGGTGCGTTTGATGGCTTTGAGATGGCCGTGCGTGCCATCCTCGGCCAGCAGATCACTGTGCAGGCCGCCACCAAGATCGCCAGCCGCTATGCCGAGGCCTTCGGTGAGACAATCGAAACCCCGTTCCCTGAGCTCACACGTCTCACACCTCAGGCACAAATCGTCGCCCGCGCCAGCGTCGATGACATAGCACGCCACGGTATCATCCGCACCCGTGCCGCCTGCATCTTGACTTTGGCAGAGGCCTTTCGCTCCGGCTCTCTCAAGCTAGACCCCGGCGCCCATCCCGAGACAGCCGTCGCCCAGTTGGTCGCGCTACCGGGCATCGGCCCCTGGACCGCGCACTACATCGCCATGCGCGCCCTCCGCTGGCCGGACGCCTTTCCCAAGGAAGACATCGCTGTGCGAAACAAACTCGGCGGTGTCACCTCAAAGCGCGCCGAAGAGCTGTCCCAGCCCTGGCGCCCTTGGCGAAGCTACGCCGTGATGCATGTGTGGAATGGACTGTGATCAGGGTGCCTTGCCAAACGCTGCTTTGAAAGCCTGCGTCGTCATTGGCCATTCCTTATCCCGCTGATTCAATTCGCCAGGATAACCTGAATTCGAATTCCAGTAGGTGTGAGATCTGGCTCCATTCGTCTTCAGAAAAGCCGCCATCGCCGCTACAAAAGGAGCGGCATCCGGTCCCCACACTCCCCATTCGTCAATCTGGAAGGGCTTTCCGTGCGCTTTGGCAAAGGCCAGCATGCCTGCCACGTGCCATTCATTATAGCCATACGGGCTCACGCGTTTTTCCCAGGCTTCTTTGGGGTCATTGGTCTCCCAGCCCTCACCGCCCATGGATTTGGGCTTCCAGTACACATCCTGGGCCACGATGTCCACATACTCGTCTCCCGGCCACATGGGGCGGGGATCGCTGGCCCCTTCGGTGGTGGAGAAGCTGAACCGAAACCGCTCTCCGCCCGGCACACTGCGAAACACCCCATGAAATCGCTGCCATGACGCGATAAAATCCGGGATCTGTGCAGCCTTGGAGCCCCCCACACCCCAGGCAAACCATTCGCCGTTCATCTCATGACTGGGGCGGATCACGATCTCATAGGTGCCGGGATTGTTCTCCAAGATGGAGCCTGCCAGGCACTTCCAGTGTTCATCATACGTGCCCGTTTTTGCTTCAGCATAACTGGCCCCGTTGATGATGATCGGTACGTCGTACACCAGCCTGCGGGCTCCGCGCTGCCCGTAAACCGTCTGGCTCAGCCAGCTGGCGTAGCGGTAGTTTTCCCATTGATGGAAATCCACGGTGCAGAGAATGATGTCCACTGGTCTCCCCAGCCACTTTTCAAAATCCAGCACGCGCTGCATCGAATTTTCGCCAAAGACACCCATGAGGGGTTCGCCGGCGGGCGTGGAAACAGGGAGGAGCAATGCCAGGGCGGCTAGGAGGGAGGAGCGTAGGAGCATGATGACTCTGATAAAGCGCATGCGCCAGCAGGTGGCAACACATCGGCCTTCGCGTTCGTGCCAATGGATAAGAATGGCGGAGAGGGTGGGATTCGAACCCACGGTGGGGATAAACCCACGCCAGTTTTCAAGACTGGAGCCATAAACCACTCGACCACCTCTCCTGGTGCTGCGTTGCGGGATGTTGAATCTAGGCAACGAGGAGCGTGCTGCCAAGAGGAAGTTTGCACGAGCTGCAAGTCTGGATTGATCCCCGGCTGGGGGGCGTCCATGATCGGCAAGCATGATTCACCCTTCCGCCCTGATCGACTCCAGCGCCCAAATTGATCCCTCGGCCGAGATCGGCCCCTATGTGGTGATCGAGGGAGCCGCCGAGGTGGGGCCAGGATGCAGGATCGAGGCGCATGCACAGCTGGTGGGGCACGTGGTGGTGGGGGAGGGGACCCGGATCGGCCGCGGGGCGGTGATCGGTGGCGAGCCGCAGGATCTGGGTTTTGACCCCGCCACGCAGAGCAGTGTCATTTTGGGCAAAAAGAACGTGATCCGGGAGCATGTGACCATTCACCGAGGCAGCAAACAGGGATCAGTGACCCGGATCGGAGACAGAAATTTTCTCATGGTGGGCTGCCATCTGGCGCACGATGTGGTTCTGGGAGACAGAAACATCCTGGCCAACGGGGTTCTTCTGGCGGGGCACATCCATGTGGGGAACAACACTTTCATGGGCGGCGGGGCGGTTTTTCACCAGTTCCTGCGAATCGGAGACTTCTGTGTGGTGCAGGGGAATGGCAGCTTCAGCAAAGACATCCCCCACTACTGCGCCGCTCAGCGCGTCAACCGCATCACTGGCCTGAATGTGATCGGCCTGCGAAGGCAGGGATTTACTTCTGAAGACCGTGGGGCCATCAAAGAGCTTTTCCAGCTGCTTTTTTGCGGAGGCATGAACCTGGGGCAGGCTCTGGAACAGGCGGCTGCAAGGGAATGGCCGGAAAAGGCTGCCAGGCTGCTGCAATTTGTTCAGGCTCCGAGTAAAAAAGGGGTCTGCCCGGTAAGGGTGGGCAGGGATGACGATTAGTCGAAAAAAGTCTGCTTTTTCTTGTCACTGGGACGCAGGTGGCCTATTTAGGGTGTTTGGTCTTACGGCCTATCGTTTGATGATGTGGTGAGTTCCCAAGTTATGATTTTTTCAAGAATTTGCGTGATGGTCTTTGTTTGCGTCCTGGCGGCTGCCGGGGCGGCGAGAGGGCAATCCCTTCTCGACAGCCTTACAAGCGACCTGAACATTCGTGGCCTGACCACGACGCTGGATCCTGAGACGGGTGTCGCCACGGTGACTGGCGATGTGCATATCCGCTACGGTGAGATCGAAATGCGCTGCGGCAGTGCCCAGTATAATCAGGCCACTGGTGAGGTGGTTGCCAAAGATGGGGTGACGGTCTGGCGCGATGGCATGATTTATCGCGGGGACTCGATAACCTACAATTCCATTACTGGAGAGATGTCCGGCAGAAATGTGATCACCGGGCTTGGGGCTGGGGCACCTGGCATTCCAGGCACTGCATTCACTGGTGCGGCGGGTTCCACCGGGGGCGGGCTTCGTAGATCTTCCGGCATGTTCTTTTTCCGTGCGGAAGACTTCCACTCCGGCAGCAAGCTCGAGAATCGGATCGACGCCACGGGTGTTTCCTTCACCTCTCATGATGTGGAGAACCCCAACTACCGCCTCAGCGCCAAGGAATTGACGGTATACCCCGGGGATCGGGCCATCCTTAAAGAGGTGAAGCTGTATGCCGGCAAAACACCTTACTTTTACATTCCCCAGGTGACCAAATCTCTTGAGGAAGAGGCCAATCTGCGCCTGGGGCCGGGCTTTCAGAGCCGCTGGGGTGCATTCCTTCTCACCCAGCTCGCCGTGGTACATGGTGACCACACCTATGCCAAGTATAAACTGGATCTCAGAAGCAAGCGTGGTGTGGGGGCCGGGGTGGATTTCATCTCTCTGCGCCACAGTGCCAACCGGCAAAATTTTGGAACTCTGAAAATTTATGCCGTCAATGACCTTGCGCCGACGACAAACGCCACCAGCGCCACTCGTTATCCGGTGCCCAAGGACAGGTATCGTATCAACTTCCAGCACCGCATCTACCTGCCCGGGCCGGATGTCAGCACATGGTATCTAGATTTTGACATCAACAAGATCAGTGACATCCACTTCTACGAAGACTTCTTCTTCAATGACTACCGCACCAATCGTGAGCCGGACAATCTGGTCTCCTTGGTCCACACCCACGATGCTTACGTCGCCACGCTGGTTGCCAAGTTCAAGCTCAACAACTTCTACCGCACCACGACCAGGCTTCCGGAGCTTTCCGTCGATTTCACCCGCAGACCTCTCTGGAATTCGGGCATCTATCATCAGGGGACCATCACCGCTGGCATCATCGGGGAGCTAGTTGGCGAGCAGGAGAAGGCTGAACTGTTGCGTCTGCAGGCTTTGGGGGCAGGTGGTTTGGCCGGGGTGTTGGCGGACCCGCTTGGAACAGCTCCGGCGTCTTTCATCAGCCTAGCAGGGGCTCCGATCAGCGCCAATCTGACCCCGCTCGACGTCACGCAGGGTATGGGTGTGATTGCCAGCCGTCTGAAGCAGCCGGGTTATGGTCGTTTTCACACCTACCACGAGTTTCTCTATCCAAAGACCTATATGGGCTGGCTCAACGTGACGCCGCGAATGGGGCTGGGGGTCACAAGTTACAATGGCATTGTGGGCAGCGCCACCGGGCTCAGGAACTACGCCCGCGGCATCTTCCATCTGGGATTGGATGTCTCCTTCAAGCTGAGCCGGAGCTGGAGTGATGTGCAGGTGCCTCTTCTCGGGCTCAATGGCATTCGCCACGTGTTCCAGCCCTACTTGAACTATTCCTACCTGGATGCCAGCCAGAACGCCGGCCTGCCGGCGATTGACCGCTTTTCCACCACCACCCGTCCTCGCTCCATTGATGTTCCTCTGTTCACAGCCGTGGACAGCTTGCACTCTTGGAACGTGGCACGTGTCGGTTTTCGCAATCTCTTTCAGACGAGGCGTGACTACATGGTCAGCAATGGATATGGCACCTTCTGGGAGACTCCAGAAGGTGGGGATGATCAGACCTACACCTGGGCTGGCATGAACACCTACATCAACGTCTTTGGCAAAGACCCTGAGTATGGCCGCAGCATCTCCAATGTTTACAACGAAATGTTCTGGGTGCCGGTGCCTTGGGCCAGCTTCAAGTCAGACCTGCAGCTGCCGATCACGAGTGGCGTGGGCAGCTTCACTGAAGCTAACAACAGCCTGACTTGGATGCTGAACAAAGCCACCTCCATCGAGATGGGTCATCAGTACATCTACGATCATCCTTTCTTCCGCAACAGCAGCTTGGTTTACACCCGCTTCTACTCGCGGATGAATGAAAATTACGGCTTCAACATGTACCACATCTATGAGGCCGTCAGCGGGACGCTGCAGTTCCAGAGCTACAGCCTCTCCAAAGATCTTAGCAGCTGGATTGCCTCCTTCGGATTCATGTCCAGAAACAACGGCAATGGCGTTTCCGACTTCGGCCTCCTGCTCTCCTTCACTCTCAAGGACTTCCCCAAATTCAACTTCGACCTGGACATGGACCCGAATCCTGGCGGTCGCGGTGGCAAGCAGTAAGCCTCGTGGAGGCATGCATTTCCTTTGGGCTGCGGGGCCGTCTGCTATTTGAAAATAACAGACAAGCGACCAACGCAGCCAATGGGGCCGCTCCGCCGTCCGGGCAATGTGACAAGATTTTTGAGAACTGGTCTATGCCCTGTAACAGCCGTGTGAAAGATCCAGTGGCGTTGTCGCAGGGGGCAAAAAAATTGAGCGTTCTTGCAGGGCAAGAACGCTCAACGCGTAGACTGAACTAATTGGCTTTTGCCGGAGCCCTTACATTGCCCCGCCGCTTTTGGCGAGGAAATTAAGAGCGAGGGTGGCAACTGCGAGAAGGAAGACTAACCAGGCGAGCGGCATATGAGTCAGGTGTAAAGATGGAGGATTCTATCGGCTGGCTTCAGGGGATTTTCATCAGCCTGCTGGTGAAGTTGTTCTGCCAGCCGCTCTTGGTGTGATCTTCCCAGGCCATTTTACCACCTTCTGGAACCATGATGGCTGATTCCGTCTGGGGGTCGGCTGTCTTGACAGCATCAGCGCCGAAAATCTGGATCACCATGAGAATGGCGGAGAGAACAAAGCAGATCACGGACAGAGGCACCAAGCCTGCTTCGGGATCCTTTTCCTCATAGAACTGTTCTGCATCAGCAGCAGCGCTGCGCTTGACCGGAGCGCTGGGCGGCGCGGAAACGGAGGGGCGCTGCATGGCCTGAGTCGGCTGCAGCTTGACCGTTGCCTTCGGCAGCGGGGCACCAGGGCCGCCGGAGCCAGCCATCGGAGCGGTGCCAGCGCCAGGGGCAGCAGGACGGGGACCGGGGGTGGTGGGCTTTTGAAGTGGTACGGTAGGGGCTCCAGTTTCAGTGCGTGGAGCAGGAGGTGCTGCTGGGTTCTGAGCCAGAGGCCGTGTGGCGGCAGGCAGGCCTGCAACCGGAGGACCAGCGGGACGCGGAGCGGCAGGGGGCATCGGGGCTCCCGGCGGCTTGGGCGCGGTGGGAGGCGCCAGCGGGCGTGCCATCGGGGGCGGCATGGCTCCAGTAGGAGCAGGCGCGCTCGGAGGAGGTGCGGAGACCACCGGAATGGCCGAAGTCGTCTTCTTGGAAGGCGGCGACATCGGTGGTGCAGGCAGCTTCACCGGGGCTGTGCTGGACTTGGGAGCAGGAGGTGGCAGCGGCGCGGAGGGCAGTTGGATCGGTGCCGTAGACTTCTTGGCCGACATGGGTACCACGGAAGTCGTGTTGAAAGATGCTGGGATACCACCTGTGGCAGGGGAAATCGGAGAAGTCGATTCACGAGGCTGGGTCACACCAGCACCTGGGCGGCCACGCAAAGTGATGCGCACGGTCTCTTTTTTAAGCGGGACAGCAGCGGTCTTGGGCGTGGAGCCTGACGGAGGTGTTGGTGGCGTATTTTCGGGTTCGCTCATGATTCGGTAATTTCTCATCATTTAGCGAAATTCGCCCCCTGGCGTCAATCCCTTTCTCCAGACGCCTTGCATTTGTCCTCTCGTTGCCCGTTAGTTAAGGCACTGGTGACTGGCAACCACAACCACCAGACCTCTTTCAGCATGAATATCCTTGTCACAGGCGGAGCCGGCTTCATCGGCTCCCATACCGTTGAGCGCCTCATCCGCGAGGAAGCAGGGCTGGTCACGATCATCGACAGCTTCAACGATTACTACAATCCCACCATCAAACGTGAAAATGTCCGGGCTTTCGGCTCCAAGGTGAAGGTTTGCGAAGGGGATCTCACTGACGCACGGTTCGTCTCTCAGGTGTTTGAAGAGGGACGTTTTGACGCAGTCATCCATCTGGCGGCCCGTGCGGGTGTGCGGCCCTCCATTGAACAGCCTGAACTCTACATAGACACCAATATCAAGGGCACCTTCCACCTTCTGGAGGCCTCCCGTCGCACTGGTACCAAGCATTTTGTCTTTGCCAGCAGTTCCTCCGTCTATGGGGTGAACAAAAAGGTTCCTTTTGCCGAAACGGATCCCATTCTGCAAACCATCAGCCCCTATGCCATGACCAAAATGGCGGGAGAGCAGATGTGCTCCAACTACAGCCACCTTTACGGCATCAAGACCGTCGCCCTGCGCTTTTTCACGGTCTATGGGCCGCGTCAGCGCCCGGATTTGGCCATTTCCAAGTTCACCCGCCTGATCGAGGAGGGCAAGCCGATCGACAAATTTGGCGATGGTCATACCGCCCGTGACTACACTTTCATCCATGATATCGTGGATGGCATCATCGGGGCGCTCAATTACCGCACCGGACCCATCTGCGACATTTTTAACCTGGGTGGCTCTCAGACGGTGACGCTCAATGACCTCATTGCCACGATCGAGCAGGCGGTCGGAAAAAAGGCCGTCATCAACCAGCTGCCGGAGCAGCCAGGGGATGTGCCGCTGACCTCTGCCGATGTCAGCAAGGCGAAAGCTTTGATCGGTTTCAAACCTTCCACCACCATCGCCCAGGGCGTGCCCGCTTTCGTGGAATGGTTCCGCGACATGCGCGCGCGGGGGATCGCGGTCTGCTAAAAATGCGGCGCTGACACGGTGCCCTCCTCAATCTCCAGCCGGCGCTTGCGCACGATGCCATCGGCGATGTCTGTGACCATTTCCTCTAGCAGCAACCTCAGGTGGCTGCCGGGGCGGTAATCTGCGGGGGCGATGTGCTTCACCCGGTCAGCCTGGCCGGTGAGCTGGTAGCATTTACGGAAGCTGCTTCGGCTGGCCTCGTCGGGGTTGTAAACCGCCACCGCATGTCCTCCATAGCGCTTCATGAGGGTGAAGCAGGGCACGTCGGTGGGGCCGTCTCCCACATAGATCATGTGCTGGAAGGGGATTGGGCGCAGTTCGTGCGCCATGTGGTCGTTCACATCCTCGTGCGGCTCCAGCATGCCCTTGTTGATGCGGAAGATGTACTGCGTCTTGGTGGTGTGGCTGATCACACGCTTGGGGAAGGTGATACGGCCATTTTTGTCCTCGCCAAACTCGCAGCCAAAAATCCGCCGCACAAAGGGGGCCAGCGCCGAACCGTCCAGCAGCGCCTTCAGTCCGCTGGAGATGATGTAATGCTCGATCTTCACCCCCAGCAGGCGGTGCTGTTCATTCAGCACCTGGTTCAGCTCGTTGAAAAGCTCCGGCACTCCCTTAAAGAAGTTCAATTTGGCACCCAGTTGGCGCAAATCCTCATTCGTCGGCCGGTCCATGTCCAGGTAGTCCAGCATGCATTTCAGGTAGGCCAGCTCGCCGTCGTAGCCTTCTTGATTGACCAGTGTACGGCTGCGCTTCCAGAACTGCTCCGGATTGATCCCGAAGTGTGGAAAGAGCGTCTCATCCTGCATGTAGGTCGGACTCAGAGTCTGATCGTAGTCATAGATGATGCCAATGGTGGTCTGCTGGGATGCCATGAGGAAGTTTACGGTGATTTCCAGTTGTTGACAGTGGTTTGAGGCGGCAGTCAACCGGAGTCCACCGCTCCGTTCAGACAAGCGCTTTGAAGGCGCTGGCTAGCTCCGGGTAATGAAACACATGGCCCAAATCGCCGGCGGCACGGGGGATCACACGCTGTCCGCCGAGCAGCATCTCGTCGGCCATTCCGCGCAGCAGCAGCCGGAGTGCGAAGGCTGGGGCGTGGAAAAAAGCCGGGCGGTGCAGAGCTGCAGCCAGCTTTTGGGTAAACTCCGCATTTGTCACAGCGCCCGGCGCACAGACATTGACCGGACCGTGGGTGCTTTCCGTGGTGGCTGCACGCAGCATGATCTGCACGGCATCATCAATGTGGATCCAGGACATCCATTGCTGCCCGGAGCCCAGTCTGCCCCCTAGGCCCAGGCCAAACACGCGGCGCAGCAGTGGGAAGGCGCCACCCTCGCGTCCCAGCACCATGCCTGTCCGCAGCGTGACGACGCGCATGCCGAGCGCCTCCGCCCGCTGTGCCGCCCTCTCCCAGCCTGCACACACATCCGCCAGGAATCCAGCCCCGCGTGGGGAGCTTTCGTCCACGGAGCTGGCTCCGGTGTCGCCATAGAATCCAGCCCCCGAGGCGCAGACGAGTGTGCGGGGGCGGTTCTCGGGGCTCCAGGTGCCCAGGTGGGCGACCAAGGCTTCGGTAAAGTCCACACGGCTTTTCCAGATTCGGTCCCGCTTTTCTTCCGTCCATAGCCCCATGAGGGACTCGCCTGCCAGATGTACCAGGACATCCAGCGGGGTCTCGGGCAGCGCATGCGGGGCTTGCCTGGGCTGCTGTAGCTTTTCACTAGCCGCGGGCACTCCGCGTCTGCCTCGAGAGTAGGCGACGACTGCATGCCCTTGATCACGAGCCAGTGACGCCAGACGACGTCCGATGAATCCTGTGGCTCCTGTAATGCCGATGCGCATATTCCTTATTAACGTTTCAGCCAGCAGACGGTTTCTCCAAAACGAGGCAGCGGAATGACCTGCCCATCAATGCCGGATGGGTGAGAGAATGGAACTGGCGCATGGTGGCTGCGTCCGGCGGAGAGCCCTCCAGGCTGCGCAGCCAGGGAGCCGCCATGCGGCCGAGAAGACGGCCCTGAAGATCGTATTCCCGCTGGGGGAGGCCCAGGCGCGTCGCTTCGGCGATCAATCGGGTGAAATTCACATGGGTGGTCAGGTCACATTCGCCCAGTTTTTCCAGCACCCGCCCGTCCATTTGGTGCTGGTGGTAGCGGCGGATCGTGCCTTCCGCACGGGCGTCGGCATAAAACTCCTCCTCATCCAGTCCGTAGTCGGCGATGAAAATGGACCCGCGAAAGCGAGCTCTCGCCAGTGTGCGGAGCCATTCCAGCATGGCCAGATTGACCTCCATGGTATGCCCCGGGGCGAGATCCTGCGGGAGGCTTTCGATCTCCGTGGCTAGTTCTGTGCAGCTGTATTCGCCAGGAACCAGGCGGAATTCCCCTGCATCCGTGGCTTCTACGCAGAGTTCCTCCCATCTCGTTCCGTTCCAGCGCACGAGGTGCACCGGAAAGGCATCTGGCAGTTCATTGCAGACGAAAAAGGCGTTTCCAGGGCCGTTTGCCAGTGCGTCCAGGCTGTCCACCCATTGCACTCGGTCTCCAAGGCGCGTGGCCTGGGCGGCCCGGTATCTGGGGTTTGGCTCCACAATGAGGTAACGGATTGGGTGGCTGCCGAGTGCTTTCAGCACATCCTCCGCCAGCTGCCCGTCGTGGGCACCCTGCTCAATGATGGTAAAATCCTCAGGCGCCCCCAGCGCCCGCCATTCTTCCAGAGCGCGCAGGGCCAGCAGCTTTCCGAACAGCTGTCCCACGCTCACGCTGGTGAAAAAATCCCCTGAGCGGCCGATTTTTCGCGGTCCAGCGCCATAATAACCATGATCCGGATGATAAAGCGCCAGTTCCATGACCTGCACAAACGGCAGCCTGCCAGCCGGGGCGGCGGAGAGTTTTTCACAGAGGATTTGAGGCAGTGAAGACATGCGGAACAAGGGAAAGAACTGGCGCGGATTGTGAAGGGCGGGTAGTTTGACTACCCCAACGTTTTTACCCCAATCCATGTTCCGTGACGATCCCGATCCCCAGCCCGTGCGCAACTGGCGTGGCGAAGCCGGCCTGAAACTGCCGATCTACCGCCGTGGCTGGTTCAGTGCTCTGGTGGCCCTTGCACTGCTTGGCGTGGTCTCGGCATTCGGGGTTTACAGCGTGATCGTGGCGCCGCTGCGGAGAGACGCAGAGAAATTTGACCTGGAAGAGCTGAAGAAACTGGAGTCTGCCAGCATCATCTATGACCGGGACGGAGACGAAATGGCCCGACTCTACGTGTTGAACCGCACCCCCGTCCCCGTTACGGAAGTGCCCCAGCATTTCATCGACGCCCTGGTGGCGCAGGAAGACTCCCGCTTTTTCAAGCACGATGGGGTGGACTACATCGGCCTCCTCCGAGCAGTGAAGGAAAACATCATGGCCCGTGAAGTCACCCAGGGGGCCAGTACCATCACCCAGCAGCTGGCCCGCCAGACCTTCAAGCTCCTGGAGCGCAGCTACAAGCGCAAGATCCTGGAGGCGTTCATCGCCCAGCGCATCGAGAAGCATTTCTCCAAGTCCGAGATTCTTGAGTTCTACCTGAACCGCATCTTCTTCGGGGTGAACTTTTACGGCGTGCAGGCGGCGTCCCGGGGCTACTTTGGCAAAGACGTCAAGGAGCTGACCATTGAGGAGTCGGCCACCATCGTGGGCCTGATCAAGAGCCCGAACAACATCCAGCCCATCAAGCACCCCCAGCGCGCCATGAAAGAGCGCAACTACGTGCTGGAGCGCATGAGCATCGAAGGCACGCTGACCAGAGATGAGGCGGCCAAGCTCAAGAGGAAGCCGCTCGTGACGGCTCCGCAGAGCTCCGACCCACGTCTGAGCTATGTCTTTGATGCCGTCCGCCGTGAGGTTGTGGATCTGGTGGGAGAGGAACGTGCCTCCATCGGCGGGTTCAAGATCTACACCAGCATCGATCAAGATCTGCAAAAGGCCACGGAAGAGGCGGTGGGCAAGCGCCTGGCTGAAGTAGAAAAACGTGCAGGCTATGAGCACCAGACCTTCGCCCAGTTCCGTTCCATCATGACTGACTATCGCGCACGTCTGAGGCGCGGAGAGATCGATCCAGCCACTCCGAAGCCGCTTCCGGAGTATCTGCAGGCCGCTGCGCTGATGATCGACAACAAAGACGGCAGCATTTTGGCCATGGTGGGCGGTCGTGATTTTGGCGACAGCCAGTTCAACCGCGCCACAGACGGCATTCGCCCCGTGGGCACCGCTTTCACGCCGCTGGTCTATGCCGCCGCCTTTAGCAGCCCCGGCCTTTATCCTGGGACCAAGGTGGACGACGCCCCACTGGACAATCGCCGCGTGATGATCGGGGGGCTGACAGGCATCCTGGGCGAGTGGGGTGCTGAAGTGGACAACCCCAAATGGACTCAGGCTCCGATGAGCTCCCGCGAGGCGCTGGTGCAGGGCCGCAACAGCGCCACCGTGCGCCTCGGCGAACGCGTGGGCGTGCCCACCGTCAAGCAGGTGGCGCAAAAAGCGGGCATCACCACCGAGATGCGCGACTATCCTTCCACATTCCTTGGGGCCAGCGAGGCCCGTCTGAGTGAGATGTGTCTGGCCTTCTCCAATTTTCCCACACTCGGCAGCCGTCCGCAGAAGCTGAACCTCATTCAGCGCATCACTGACAGCAATGACAAGGTGGTGTTTCAGATTTCCGAATCCGCCCTGCGCAGCGTGCAGAGCATGGACCCCATCGCTGCCTATCAGACACACACCTGCCTCATGGATGCGCTGCATCGCGGCACCGGCAGCCCCGCCGTCACGGATTACAAGCTGGGCGAGTTTGTCGCGGGCGGAAAAACCGGTACGCACTATGAATTCAAAGATCTCTGGTTCCTGGGGTACACCTCTGGGGTCACCTGCGGGGTTTGGGCGGGTTTTGACAAGCAGAAGACCATCTATCCCGGTGCCTTCTCCAATCGCATCGTCCTTCCAGTGTGGGTGGACATGATCAATGCCAGCGCCGAACGCTATGTGCCGCAGGACATCCAGCCGCCTCAGACTGCCGAGCGCGTGGAGATGTGCCAGCGCAGCGGCATGCGCGCCACCGACTACTGCTATGAAAAGGTCAAAGGACCGGACGGGCGTGAGAAATCCGTGCGTTCCACCTACTTTGAGTATCTGCGCCCTGGCACCCCGCTGGAAGGCTTCTGCACCATGCATACTGGCGAGGGGCTGCCCAGCGAGATCAAGCAGTTCGGCTATCAAACGCCCATCGCCAGTTTCGACTCTGCCCCAACAATCGCCGCCGCTGCCCGCTGGGCCCACATCGAGCCTGTGCGCATGAAGGCGCTGACCGTCATTGGAGACGATCCCTACAACTCAGAGCAGGCCGTTCCACGTGCTGCCCCTGTGAACGATGACGGCTCGCCGATCCGCAAGGCCATTCCTGTGGACGCCGTCGAGGCTCCGGAGGAAGACGGTCCCAAGCTCAAGCTCGCTCCGCCGCCTCCGATGAAGATCGAGTTTTAAAGGTCAGCGCAGCAGCATCTTCCCCTTCTCCGGATCAAACTCCTTCTCCCACTTTGCTACCACCAAAGTAGCTAGGGTGTTGCCAATGAGATTGGTGATGGCCCGGGCTTCGGACATGAAGCGGTCGATGCCGATGAGCACGGCCAGACCCGAGACTGGAATGCCGGTGTCGATGGTGGACAGAGTCGCCACCAGCGTAATGAATCCGGCTCCGGTTACCCCCGCTGCTCCCTTCGAAGTGAGCAGCAGTACCAGCAGCAGGGTGAGCTGATGCCACAGAGTGAGGTGTGTGTTGGTTGCCTGGGCGACGAACAATGCAGCCAGGGTCAGGTAGATGCAGGTGCCGTCCAGATTGAAGGAGTAACCGGAGGGGATGACCACTCCCACCACCGATTTGTCGCAGCCAGACTTTTCCAGCTTTTGCATGAGCTGGGGCAGGGCTGTTTCAGAGGAGGAAGTTCCCAGCACCAGCAGCAGCTCGTCTTTGATGTGGACGAGCATTTTCCACAGGCTGAAGCCGTTCCACCAGGCGATGCTCCCCAGCACGACAAAAACAAACAAACCGCACGTGAGATAGACGCAGGCCAGCACCTTGGCCAGCTTGATCAGCATGCCCGGCCCCTCTGAGCCCACAGTGTAGGCCATGGCTGCGCAGGCGGCGATGGGGGCCACACGGGTGATGATGGCCACCAGCTTGAAAAACACCTCCGAGACGCTGTGCAGCAGATCCAGCACGGGCTTGCCCTTCTCTCCCATCTGGCAGAGCGCCACCGCCACCAGCAGGGCCAGAAAAAGGGCGGGCAGCACGGAGTCGTCCGTAAAGGCTCCCACGAAGGTCTTGGGAACGATGTTCATCAAAAAGGCCTTGGTGCTCGTGTCGTGTGCCTTGGCTTGGTATTCGCCCAGCTTGGAGGCATCTTTGGCGGAGGCGTGGTGTTCTACTCCGGCCCCAGGCTCGATCACATTCGCCACCAGGAGGCCGATGATCAGCGCCACGGTGGTCACCAGCTCAAAATACAGCAGCGCCTTCCAGCCTACACGGCCTACTCTTTTCAGGTCGCCCATGCTGGCAATGCCGCAGACCACCGTGCAAAAGATGATCGGCGCGATGAGCATTTTGATGGCTTTGATAAAAACCTCCGCCAGCGGTTGCAGACTGGTGGCATCCCAGGACTGGCCAAACAGGCTGATGGCACGCTCCGGGGGGACGATCAGCCCGAGCAGCACGCCCAGCACAATGCCGATGATCACCTGCACATAGAGAATTTTAAGCCATTTCATGGGCGCGGATGCTGGCAGGTCCGGTGCCAAAAGCCAAGAGGCATTCTTGCACCCTCCGCCGGGCGTGCTAGGCTGCGGGTCCTCTAAACCACCAATCCGCAAGCAACATGGGCAAAACACTCTTTGAAAAAGTCTGGGACTCGCACGTCGTCGGCACCCTCGACAATGGCCAGACGCAGCTCCTGATCGACACCCATCTCGTCCATGAGGTCACCAGCCCGCAGGCCTTTGGCATGCTGCGCGATCTGAATCTGAAAGTGGCCTATCCGCACCGCACCTTCGCCACGGTGGACCACATCGTGCCGACTGACAGCCAGGTCTCCCCCTTCGCAGACCCCCTGGCCGAGGCCATGATCCAGGAGCTGAACAAGAACGCCAAGGAGTTTGGCATCACCTATTTCAGCCTCGCCAGCGGCAAGCAGGGCATCGTCCACGTCGTCGGGCCTGAGCAGGGCATCACCCAGCCTGGTACCACCATCGCCTGCGGCGACAGCCATACCGCCACCCACGGCGCTTTCGGAGCTATCGCCTTCGGCATCGGCACCACCCAGGTGCGCGACATCCTGGCCACGCAGACCATGGCGCTGGGCAAGATGAAGGTGCGCCGCATTAATGTGGACGGCCAGCTCCGTCCCGGTGTGTATGCCAAGGATGTGATCCTGCACATCATCCGTCTGCTCGGTGCCAATGGCGGCATCGGCTACGCCTATGAGTACGGTGGCAGCCTGTTTGACGCCATGACGATGGAAGAGCGCATGACCGTGTGCAATATGAGCATCGAAGGTGGTGCGCGCTGCGGCTACGTGAATCCTGACGAGAAGACCTTCGAATACCTCAAAGGCCGCCCCTACTCCCCCACCGGCGAGGCTTGGGACGCAGCCGTGGCCAAGTGGCGCGCCGTCGCCTCGGACAAGGACGTGGTTTATGACGATGTGGTGAACATCAAGGCCGAAGACGTGCCGCCCACGGTCACCTGGGGCACCAGCCCTGACCAGGCCATCGCCGTCACAGAAAACGTGCCGACTCCTGAAAGCGCCGCCACCGAGCCCGCCCGCATCTCCATCCAGGACGCGCTCGACTACATGAAACTGCCCGCTGGCAAGCCGATCAAGGGCACCAAGATCGATGTCGCCTTCATCGGTTCCTGCACCAACGGCCGTCTCAGCGACTTCCGTGAAGTGGCGAAGTTCATCAAGGGCCGCAAGGTGGCCGCTGGCGTCAAGGCCATCGCGGTTCCTGGCTCCCAGATCGTCGATACCCTTGCCCGTCAGGAAGGCCTGCACGAGATCTTCAGCGAGGCTGGCTTTGAATGGCGCGGCGCAGGCTGCTCCATGTGTCTGGCCATGAATCCCGACAAGCTTGTTGGCGATCAGCTCTGCGCATCCTCCTCGAACCGCAACTTCAAGGGCCGCCAGGGCAGCACTACCGGGCGCACCGTTCTCATGAGCCCCATCATGGTCGCCGCCGCCGCCCTCACCGGCAGCATTGCCGACGCCCGCGAGGTTTTCACCATCGCCGGTTGATCGGATAGCCAGTTCTACGAAAAGGTGCGGGTCGCGAGATCCGCACCTTTTTTCATGAAATTAGTGAATCCAGAAGCACACCCGGAGCGGATGCTGAAAGATCTGTGAAACTCGTGGTCCTCTCTTCGGCACTCATCATTCTGACCCTGCTGGCGCTGAACGCATGGGTCATGTCGCCGACTCGCTGGCAGTGGCAGCTTCAGTTGGCCACCACGGAGCTGGGCCATTGGCTGGCTCTGCTGAGCCTGGTGCTCATCTATCCTGCTCTTCAGCATTCACGCTGGCTGGCCGCAGTGTGCCTGCTGCTGGCCGTGGTGTTTTTTATTCCCGCTTTGCAGGCACGCCGCATCGCCACAGCGCAGGGGCTGCGCTTCTCCTGGCTGCGCCTTTGGAAGCCGGTGCATGTGGAAAAACATCAGGTGCTGACGGAACGTCGCACCTTCTGGCGGGAGGGAGATGAGTCTCTCGATGTGGTGATCTACCGACCTCTAGGCGCGGACAAAGGGCTGCCCTGCCTGCTCATAGCCCACACCGGCGGCTGGGACAGTGGAGATCCGGGCGAGTTCATCGGAACGAATACAGAGCTGGCATCCCATGGGTATGTGCTCTGCTCCTATGGCTACCGCCTTGCGCCAAGGTACCCCTGGCGCGCTCAGGCTGAGGACACCCGCCGCGCCTATGAGTGGGTGCGTGCGCATGCGGCAGAGCTGGGCATCCGGACTGACCAGATCGTGCTCATGGGGCGCTCCGCTGGCGCGCAGATCGCCACCGCCTGCGCTTACGGCATGCCGGAGCTGGATGTCTGCGCCTGCATTGATGTGTACGGCACTCCCAACATGTACCTCGCTCGCGAGTGGTCGGTGCCGGATGACATACTGGAGTCTTTGACCCTCGTGCGTCAGTACATGGGCGGCGATCCGCATGAAGTGCCCGAGGCCTATCGCACCGCCTCGGCCACGGAGTTCCTTGATCAGCGCAAACTGCCCACGCTCATCCTTCACGGCGCGCAGGATTCACTCGTCGGCATCGGCCACAGCCGCCGTTTTCACCAGCAGCTCACCGGGCGTGAAGATCATTGTTTCATCGAGATGCCCTGGGGCACGCATGGTATGGATTTCTTTCCTTCCACCCCCGGAGGTCAGCTCTCCATTTCCGCCATCGTGCGCTTCATGGAACGATTTGCCCATGGTGCTCCGTAGTGGGTGTCATGTACCGGATTCTCAGCCTCTACTGCGCGCTCACCTTTTCCGCCTTCGCCGGAGATCTCCAGCTCACCCTGCCGCCTGTGGTTTATGCCACGCCGGACGTGCCGATCAGCATCTACCACGACAACATCGTTCTCACCGAGAAGCCCGAGGACTACCGCTTTGAGTTCAAATGCAAGCTGGGCACAAGTGAGGACCGCCGCTGGACCGTTACGCCTTCTGACAAGGACGTTGGAGACTACCCCCTCGCCGTCACCGTCAAGGATGCCGGCGGCAAAGTGCTGGAGCAGGGGCAGGCCACGCTGCACATCTCTCCGCGCAAATCGGCCTCCACCAAGCCGCTGCGCCTGCTCATCGTTGGCGACAGCCTCACACACGCTTCGTTTTATCCCAATGAAATCGCCCGCTTGATAGCTTTGCCAGGCAATCCCAAGGCCACGTTGCTTGGCACCCATAAACCCGCTGGCGCCAAGCCCGGTGTCGCACATGAAGGTTACGGTGGCTGGCGGTGGGCCGACTTCCTCACCAGATTTGCACCGGAAACCGCAGGCGTTACCGCTGGTCCGCTCGCCCGCAAAGCCACCAGTCCCTTCATCTTTCCAGCGGCCGATGGCAAAACCGGCAGCTTCGATTTGCAGCGCTATTTCAAGGAGCATTGCGATAACCAGCCGCCAGATGTCGTCACCTTCCTCCTCGGCATCAACGACTGCTTCGGGGCTGATCCCAATAAGCCGGATGCCACGATTAACCAGGTGCTCGACAACGCCGACAAACTCCTGGCTGAATTTCACAAAGCTGCTCCGAATGCCAAGCTCGCCGTCGGCCTCACCACGCCGCCGAATGCACGTCAGGAGGGCTTCACCGCGAATTACAAGGACAAGTATCCGCGCTGGGGCTGGAAGCGCATCCAGCACCGCATCGTGCAGCTCATGCTAAAGCGCCTCTCGGGTCGCGAGAAAGAAGGCATCTTCATCGTCCCCACCGAGCTCAATCTTGATCCCGTGGATGGCTACCCAAACAACAACGGTGTCCACCCCAATCCCACGGGCTACGCCCAGATCGGTGCCAGCTTTTATTCGTGGATGAAATCCAAGCTCTGAGAAAGGCTTAGTTTGCGCATGTCACTCCGTGTCTTAGCCCTTGCCCTTGTTTCTGCTCTCTCAGCAGTTGCAGCGCCTCCGGGGGCCACTCCGCTTTCGCCAGAAGGCCCGCCAAAGTCCGTGGCACCCTACTTGCCGGCCAGGTGGAAGGCGGGCGCCGCCACCGTAGCGGTGACACCTCAAAAACTTCTCTGGATGGCCGGTTACGGGGCGCGCAAAAAACCTGCTGAAGGCAAAGTGCAGGAGCTGTATGCCAAAGCTCTGGCCCTGGAAGATGAGCATGGAAACAAGCTCGTCTTCGTCACGCTTGATCTAATTGGGGTGCCGCAGTTGTTGCGTCGTGAAGTGGCGCTGCAGGCAGAGCAGAAATATGGCCTGCCGTCAGCGAACCTCGTGATGAACGCCTCCCACACGCACAGCGGCCCCTCTCTGCGCACCACACCGCTGACGGATGCCGAGAAGGAAAACCCGAAGGCCAAGGACGCCTGGGACTACACGCAGAAGCTGCAGGCCGACCTCATCGGGCTCATCGGCAAAGCACTGGCGGACATGCAGCCCGCACGCCTCACCTGGAACAAAGCGCGCTGTGGCTTCGCCATGAACCGCCGTCGTGACTACACACTGCCGGCGGATCACCCGGACGCCAACAAGGCGCCCAACCCGAACGGTCCAGTCGATCACGAAGTTCCAGCGCTGCGCGTGGAGGCCCCGGATGGCGCCCTGCGTGCCACCTTGTTTGGTTACGCCTGCCACAACACCAGCTTGGGATTCTACAACTGGTGCGGCGACTATGCGGGCTATGCCCAGGAATATCTGCAGGAGCATCGCCCCGGCTTCACCGCGCTGTTTCTCATGGGGTGCGGCGGAGATCAGAACCCCTATCCACGCCGCAGCGATGTCGTCCCCGGTGTCACGGATCTGGAGCTCGCCATGCAGCATGGCCGGTCGCTTTCCAACGCCGTTGAAATGGCCCTCGTCGTCAATCCACGTCCGGTCAATGGTCCCATCCGTGCCGCTTATGAGGAGATCAAGCTCAGCTACGCCAAGGCCGGACGCGCAGACCATGACTACCCCGTGCAGGTTATCAGGCTGGGCAACGACCTGACTCTCATCACTCTCGGCAGCGAGGTGGTGGTGGACTACTCGCTTCGCTTTAAACGTGAGTTCGCCGGTACGGCGGGCGTCTGGGTGGCAGGTTACTCAAATGACTACACCGGCTACGTTCCCAGCTTGCGTGTGCTCAAAGAAGGCGGCTACGAAGCCGCAGCCGGCTGGGCGGACAGTGTGGAAGACCGCATCGCCGCCAAAGTTCACGACCTGCACCAGAAGCTTTCCAAATAATCCATGAAGACGCTCACACTCCTCCTCGCCTTCGCTGTTTCGTGCCTTGCCGCCGAGACACCGCTCTCCCTTACGCTGCAGTCCCGCGCCCCTGCTGGCAAGGCGGCTCTGGTCAAAGAGCAGTGGCTGCCCTCACGCGCCGCTATCATCGTCTGCGACATGTGGGACCTGCACCACTGCAAAAACGCTGTGACGCGCGAGGTCGAGATGGCCCCTCGCATGAACGAGGTGCTGGAAAAGGCCCGCAAGGACGGTGTGCTCATCATCCACGCTCCCAGCAGCTGCATGAAGACCTACGAAGGCATGCCCGCCCGCGAGCGCGCCAAGTCCGCCCCCGCTGCTGCCCGCCTGCCCGACAAGATCGCTGATTGGTGCAAGCAAATCCCGTCCGAAGAGATGGCCGTCTATCCCCTCGACCAAACCGACGGCGGCGAGGACGATGATCTCACCGAGCACGCCGCGTGGGCCAAGGAGCTCGCAGCCAAAGGCCTCAATCCCAAGGCGCCATGGACCAGGCAGATCGACGTGCTGCGCATCGATCAGGACAAAGACGCCATCAGCGACAGCGGCGTGGAGATCTGGAACCTCCTTGAATCGAAGCACATCGACAACGTCATCCTCATGGGCGTGCATCTCAACATGTGCGTCTCCGGCCGCCCCTTCGGCCTGCGCCAGATGGCTAAAAATGGAAAGCACGTCGTCCTCATGCGCGACCTGACGGACACCATGTACAATCCCGCCCGCTGGCCCTTTGTCAGCCACACGCGTGGCACGGAGCTGTTTGTCTCTCATGTGGAAAAGCGCATCTGCCCCACCATCACGTCCGATCAGCTCATCGGCGGCAAGCCCTTTGCGTTCAGCGATGCCACCGCAGGCAAAAAACGCCTTCAGATCATTCTTCTCGGAGACAGCACCACCGAGGCCAGCATTCCCAAGAAACTCGCCCCGGACGAGCCGCAGATCGAGGACACCCTGCGGATCAAGCTGGCAGCCGAGCCCGACCTTCCGCCCTGCGATGTATATAACGAAGGTGTCAGCGGCGAGTTCATCCGCCGCCTCCTCGACACCCGCTATGACAAGGCGGTGAAAACCAAGCCCCAGGCCGACTACATCTTCATCCGCTACGGACTCAACGACCAGGCGAAGGTCAAAGACTTCAAGACCCAGTTTGCGAAAGACTTTCATGAACTGCTTGAGCGTCTGCGCAAAGACCATCCCAAGGCGATGCTCATTCCCATGACGGTCATCCCCTATGCTCTTAACAATCTGCACGAGGACATCAATTCTCTCATCAAGCAGATCGCAAAGGATGAAAAACTCATGCTCTTCGACATCGCGCCACGCTACCTTGCCGAATTGAAAAAGAATCCTGACGGTCTCAATTATCGGCGTTTTCCGCTGTCGAAAATCCCCGAAAACCTCCGTCCCTTCGCCACCCCCTACATCCAGCCCGGTACAGATCCCTCCGTCGTCGTTCTCGACAATCGTCTCGATGGCATCTTCGGCCACATCCCCGGCTGGGCGGGCGACCGCCACCCCAATCTCGCTGGCTACAACGTTATCGCCGACGAAACCGCCAAATGGCTCGCTCCGGTGATCCGTTCCAGTCAGACCGTGAAAAAGTGAGGCTGCAAGTCCGGCTCTTCGGGAGTGGGATCATCATGATCCCATCCACCCTCCGCCACGTCCATCATTCCTTACTTGGCACGCGTCTGAAACGTCCGCCGGTGCTTCTGTGAGGGCACTTCCACCTCGTAGCTCTTCGCGTCCGCACTCACCGTGCAGTGGATGTGATGCGCCGAGCAGCCTTCAGCCAGGTCGCCATGGTTGGCTATCATGCTCTTGTCGGCTGTATTCTCATGGTCATCGCGAATGTTTTCATGCACCTGATACATCGCCTGAATGGTCGGTGTGGTGTTGAGCGCATCCATCGCTGACTTGCTCGTGCCTTTGCGTGGGCCGTTGTTCATCACTGAAACAGTCGGCTGAAGGCTGTGAATCAGCATCGGGTTGTTGCTCACATCCAGCCCGTGATGATTCACCTGATAAAGATCCACAGTGCCTACGAGGTTGTAAGGAGAGACCAGCTTCTCCTCCACATTCCACGACAGATCACCGCCGTCAAAGAATCGGAAATCGCCAAACTGCAGCAGCATCACCACGCTGTTGGCATTATCCGTGGTGTCCACAGCCTTGGGCGGCACCGAGCCCTTCAGTGGATTCTCCGGCTGGCCGGGGGAGGGGGCGATGAACTGCTGATTTGCACCCAGGCAGCGCAGGGTCAGCTTGGGGCTGCCCTCGGTTTGTTTCAGCGGCACCAGGGCACCCGCCGCCAGTATGACACGCTTCTCCGCCTTGGCATCCCGATACGGGCGGCTGGTCAGCGTCCAGCGCATGTCCTGCGCCTTGCCATCCGGGCTGCCTTCGGGGATGCCTTTGTCGTAGAGCGTTCCCACAGGCATCAGCTCCGCCAGTTCGGACAGTCCCCCGAAGTGATCCGCGTGAAAGTGCGTGATGATGACGTGATCAATCCGTGTCAGCCCTGCCTGCTCCTTTGCCACCTTCTGAATGCGCTGCGGATCACGCCCGCCTGGGTTCCCCGTGTCGATGAGCACAGATTCCCCGGCCGGTGTCACCAGCAGCGTCGAACCGCCGCCCTCGGAGTCGATCCAGTAGATGTCGAGCGTCTTGTCACGCGCGGAGAGAGTGAGGGAGCAGGCAAGCAGGGCGGCGAGGATGGATTTCATGCGGAAGCGTGATCTGATCACGTGCTGACGGTGCCGGTTCTCTCAAAGACAAATCATTGTCCCGGAGGCTGCACTTCCTTCACCGCGGCCCCGTGGGTGTCGCTCAGGATGAGGATGGCCAGCTTTTCCACCGCTGGCAGTTCGGCGGGCTTGAGCATCTGGTAGTCGAGACCGTTCGCTGGCGGAGCCTCATGCACGGGAGGCAAAAGCGGATTGGCAGTGCCGCTGGATCCGTTCAGGCTGGCATAGTCAAAGCGTCCGCGCAGGTCGGTGTAGCCGTCTTTAAAGAAGCGCACCGTGCCATTGGCCAGCCGCGCATACACTTTGACATAGGTTTTCGGCAGCGGCTTGTCGGTGGTGGCATCTCGTGCTTCCAGTCGGCCGTAGTTTTCCGTCAGCGCCAGCTTCAGCGTGCTGGCATGGTAGGCCTGGGTCTTGCGCAGCCCGGCCCCCAGCACCTCAACAAGCACGTTCGATTTGCTGAATTCTGCCGGGAGCGCCAGCTCCAGCGTGCTTGCGTTTTGAGGCAGGGATTGCGTGGCTGTTTTGTTGGGCTTGATGATGCTGAAGCGCCCGGCATCCTGGCTCACAAAAGGATTGCTGCTAAAGCTGAACTCGGGGTCCATCAGGTAGTAGTTCAGCGTCACCTCCTTGAGGTTTTTCCAGGTCAGGGAGATGATCTTGTTTTCCACCTTGAGATCAAATCCAGGCTCCGTGGCAGCAAGTGTGGATTGCTGTTTTTCGCGGTCAGGTTTGCCACTGATGTCGGCCTTGGCTCCCTTGCCTTCGATCTCATCCAGCTGCGAGGTCACATCGGCAAAAAGCTGCCTCCAGCGGGGCGCCGGATGGTCTGCATGCTTGGCAGCCAGACCTCGTGCAGTTGGGAGATCCCCTTCGTAAAAAGCGGCGTAGCACTGCAGATAGTCATGCTGCAGGCGTGTGGGCAGCTTGCTGGCGTCGATGGACTTGAGACGTGTCACCGCCTCCTCTACGCGATCCTGCAGAAAGAGATAATAAACCACGCTCAGATGGTCCATGGCCTCGAGCTGAGGTTTGTGCGCCAGAATGTCGAGCAGCTTGTTGTATTGCTCCAGCAGTGCCGTGTTGGCGATCCGCCATTCGCTTCCCACACGATGGGCTCGCTGGTTTACCAGCGGCAGGTATTCGAGATGTTCGTAGCTGCGAAGCTCGATGGGATCCAGCGTCAGCAGCTTGCTGGAAAAATACGGGCCGCAGGCATGGTCAAAGTGCTGTTTCAACCACTCACGCAGCGTTGCCTCGTCATTGTGGAGGAGCGAGTAGGTGAAGATCGTGTCGCTTCTCAGATGGTGAGCACGCATGTAGGAAATGAGCTTCTGGTAGAAGCTCCCGTTTTCACGGCACCGCCAGGCCACACGTCCCAGATCCAGGGTTTCAAGGTTGTTCTGATCCAGGAAGGTGAAGACTTCGGCTTCACTGCCATGCTGAGAAACATAATCCCACGAGGCTTTGTCCACCTCCGTCAGCTTGGACACTACGTTAAACTCAAATGGTTTGGCCGTCGCCGCCCCGGCTTTGGTGGCCACACTCACGGGGAAATGGGCAAATTTGAGCCCCGGCTTCGCAGGTGTGGTCGGGAAGTAAAAGTAGTACTCGAATGTTTGCGTGGTGTACGGTTCCAGCCTTGTCTGGGTGGACTTGGTGGCCTGGCTGCCGAGCACTGGCAGGGAACCCTGTGGGATTTGCAGCAGCACCACGGCCTTGGCCGGACTGCTGGTGGGATTGGTGACCACGATGTTCGCTCCGTAGGTCACTCCGGTGAGAAACTCGGTGGTCACATACTTCTCGAAGCTCTCGTTGCCCTCTTGGCGGTAGCGGTCGTTCTGCCGGAAAAAGCTCTGGGATACCAGCAGGTTCCCCTGGGCATTGCCTTCTGCTGCGGCGGGTTTGACTTCCTTATGATACAGGATGCAGGGGCTGCCTGCGGTGAAGGTAAAGCTGCCGTTTTCGGCCTTGGTGCTGTGCTTCACAGCCTCAAACGGCAGATCCAGAACGCCAAGTGCCAGCATCATCTCGCTGAAGTTGCCGCCGGCCTCGGCGACATTGGCAGACACAAAGCCTCCCTTGGATCCTGCCGCCACCCACGCTGCATAGTCGCGCCAGAAGGCGTTGGCTTTGATCAGGTTGGCATTCTGCTCTTGGATGCTCAGTTTGTAGTAGTTGTTCTCCGCCCATTCCTTGGTGGAGCCCAGTGTGCGAAATAGCGCCCGCACTTGTTGGCGTGCATCATCGGCAGTTGTTTTATCAAAAAGAGCTATGGTGCCGGCATTGATTGAGGTGGTGCCTGTGTAGGTGTTGGCACCGCTGATCAGCATCATGGAGTTAACGTCGCCACGGTCTTTCAGGGGTTCATCGGCGTTTGCTTTTCTGACGGCAGTCGGTCTGCGGAGATCTGCGACTGTCAGTGAGCGATTTTCAATCGCGTTCTCGCTTAAGGGAACAATGACCACGGAATCAGGTCCCACTTTGTATTTCATCTGAGCCAGCTCGGTGACGTAGCGCAGAGCCTCGGAAAGAGGAACATCTCTGAGATCAAGGCTGATGCTGGCATTGCTCTTGACCTCTCCGGGCTGAAGATTAAAGCGGACCCCTCTCCCTGAAGGCGAGTTGCTCCGATCCAGCTCCCTGCTTTTGGCCTCAAGAAAGGCCACAGCTTCCTCGATCGAGGCATTTTGAAAGTTTACAAAAGGCAGGATGATCGAGTTCATCTTTTGCATCGTGTTCGACTTGCCCGGTGGCGATGGCGCGGCGGGTGCAGCGGCTCCGCCAGCCGCGAATGGGTCCGCGGCACTCATGCTGCCTGGGGCTCCATTAATTTCACGCCTTGCCATGGCAGCAGCGGACGGAGGTGGTGCGTAATCAAATGCCACAGAGGCTCCAGTGTTGTTTTCGAGGCTGCGTCCGCGCATGGCTGTCTCAAAAAGATGGTCCCGCAGCTCAGGGTTCGGCGGTATCATCTCCCAAAGCTCTCGCACATGTCTCGCGGCGTTGGGCGCATCACCAGCAATCCTCTGCGCCAGCAGTATGCGCTCCACCATGTTAAGACGCGCATAGGCCCAGGGTTCCAGATGACGTGATAAGTCAAGGCTCAGGAGGAACTCATCCATGAAAGTCTTGTCCTTCTTGTTTGAGAGATAGGGCTTCACCACAGCATCAAAGAAGGCCTTGTCCTTGCGGTAGATGAAGAAGCTGAGTTCGTGGCATGCGAATTCGCCATACTTTGCGCGTTTCTCATCTTCCTTGAGCTTGGGCCAGTCTGGCAGCCAGGCGAACTCCACCAAGTGGGCATCTTGGCTCAGCGTTGAGAACAGGGCGTGTATGCTGCCGAGCGTATCGTAGGTTTCCAGCTTGCCGCTCAGAGAGTTTGTCAGGACGAGCGTCTTGCCAGTTTCCAGCACGGCGCTCTCTTTTTCTTCCGTGAATGACTTGGAGGGATCAAAATTCCTCACCAGCCGCTGATCGGCAAACTGGGTGGAGGCCTCCGGCAGTGTGAGTGTGCGCCAGGAGGCATTGTGCAGATCTTCGGCGTAAATCTGCACGTGCTGGCGGTCGCCCAGCGCCTTGCGTTCGATGCGCACGACCCCCTCCTTGTCCGGCACAAGGTTATAAATCACAGGGGCGGATGTTGCGAGAAAGTCGAGGTTGGTGCCGCCTTGCGGTCCTCTGCCTGCCTGCGGTTTGCTGGCGGGGAGTGGCACGGGGTTGTTCATGGCTCCTGCGGCTCCGCCTCGAGTCATGCTGGCGGATTGCCCTTCCTGCTGGGAAAGGTCATCTAGGTCCGTGCTGCGGATTTCCCATGGATTTAGCAGCAGGCCTGGCCGGGTGAGCATGTTGCCTGGAAAGATCTTCGCGTGGCGCCGCTCCAGGATGTAGCGGTACTCATCTCCGATCTCACGCCCGGCGGAATAGAGGTTCGGGTTTCGCGCCTGTGTTGCTGAGGCTGCACCAAAGCGCTTGAAGCCGCCCAGTCCATCATAGATGCCGCCGCCCGGCTCAAAGCGCGATGCCGCAAAGTGCACACGCGCAAACGGGCTGCTGTTGGCGAGTTTGACAGTGATAAACTCTTTGCCGCTTTCCACACTGGAGATGTGCAGTGGGTTGTTGCCTCTTAGTTCCAGCTGCCTGTGCCCGCCCAGCACCCAGCCTCCCATGCTGTCTCCATGCGCTACTTTCAAAGTGGTCAGCCGATCACCTGCCTTCAAAGAGTAATCTCCTGGTTTGAGACCTTCGATGGTCAGAAAGCCACTTTCGGTTTTGAGATGTGCGGAGAGATCCGCGGTAAAGGTGCCGGAGCTTTGTGCGAGCAGCGAGGTGTGCTGTGCCGCATCCTTGATCGGGACTCTGATCACTTCGCTTTCCTTGGCATGAATGACAGAGGTAGCAGTGAACTCCACATCATGCAAAGGCCAGACGGTCTCGCGTCCATTCGGGATCTTGGCTGCGACGGACTCAATGCCTGCCAGTCGTCCCAATTGCACGCGGCCTTTGGCATCTGTGCTCAGCGGTATTATTTGAGGGCGGCTGAATCCGTGGTGTTTGAAAGTGAAAACCACCTGCTGGTCTGGCACGGGCTCGCCGTTTTTACCCAGGAGTTCAAAGATTCGCTGCCCGTCAAAGGTGCTCAGGTTCCCGTCATTCACTGCATCAGTCTTGTCGATGCCATTCAATGTCCAGGTGTGGCTGGCGCTCAGGTCTTTTTTGATGCCGCCTTCACTCACGGCCTCGATCTTGGCGCTGAAGGTGGCGCTGAGAGAGGCCAGCCTTTCGGGGACGGTCAGCGTGTGTGTAAAGACGCTGTCAGCCTTGAGTTTGAGTCCTTTGACTTCACGTGTGGTGGAAATGCCGTCATGTGTGGTGCTCGTGATGCTGAGCTTTGGCTCGATGAGCATTTCAGGTGAAAGAAGCGCCTCCCCCAGCATCAGACTGGTTCGCACGGCCAGGGTGGCTTCACGTCGCGCGAGAAGCTGCTCGCGCTCGATGTGAAATTGAGCATCCAGTTCATAATTCTCAGCATGATGGGTGAAGGAGCTGAGCGTGGCAAAGGTGCCCGCAGAGTCCCCAACGATGAGGCTTTTGCTCCCGGGCTGACTGGTGAATGGAATGACAATGCGCCCTAGCTTTTCATGGCGCGTCAGCTTGCGTCCTTCAAACCACGCCACGGCATCGTTGACCGGCTGGTTCTTTTCATCCAGCACCAGGATCAGGTCTCCGGCGGGGCCGGTTTGCTGCAGGAGGTGGTACTCCCCGCTGCGGATGAGGGCACGGCTGCTGCGGCTGCCGCCGATGAACTCGATGATCCACGCTCCGCGTTTGCCCTTGAGCGCCGGAAACTTGAAGGTCTGCCGCTTTCGCAGAAAGGGGCCGCCCTCAAAGGTGTGCGTCTCCTCACTGTTGGCTACCAGCCCGTCCAGATTCAGGTCAGTGTTGAGCTGGCGTTGCTGGGTCTGGAAAAAGTTCAGAGTGTTCAGCTCGAAAATCTTCACGATCAGTTTGGGCGTGTTTTTGACAGTCACATCAAACTGGATGTCGTCGCCAGGGGCAAACTGAGGCTTCTTGGTGGCCGGAAACTCAATGTCCACACGCTCCTTCAGTGTTTGAAATTCAGCGGGGGTGAGCAAAGCCGCCCAGCGTTCGGGGTTGCCAATGCCCTGGGTGATGAGGGCCTCGGCCAGCACGGGTGTGAGCCACTCTTCCGCAATGTAGGTCGTCCACTGCGCCAGCACCTCATTGGGGTCTGCATCCGCTTTCACCTCGGCTGCGAAGAAGTGAAGGAAGTACTCCCGAACCAGCGGCTCATCCGTAGTCAGGGGAGGGGAGATCAGCAGCGCCTCGCCCAGATCGGCATTGAGGGCGCAGAGTTCGCCAGGTTTGGTGTCTTTGATGTAGGTGTAGTTGATGTAGTCCAGCTGGCGCGGCAGCTTGAGGTACTCGCTGAGGAGTGCGCGGTCATACACGCCCTTCTTGCGGTCATGATCCAGACGCTGGTACAAGATGCGTGCCTTGACCGTGTTTTGGGAGGGCGGCAGCTTTTGGGCAAAGGCCCACACGCGCTCCAGCCAGGCCTCGCGCTCGGCATCGTCATATTCCAGATTCACATCGGCGGAGGGTGCCATTTTGCGCAGGCGGGTGTACACAAAGGCCTGCTGCCCCAGCCAGTGGGGAAAGGTCTTCAGCAGTTCGTCCAGCTGTTCTGGCAGCAGAGCCCTATGGATTGGCAGCGAGCCAAAGGTGCGGGCTTTGTCCGCCTGCAGGTCGGCGATGATGGCCTGCAAAAGATTGGGCACATCCGGCCTCTGGAGTCTGCTGAGCACATTGCGTCGCTGATCGCGTGAGAGAGGCACTTGATCGCGAATTAGGGCGGCCAGGGCATCCTGGCTCAAGGAGCCCAGACTGCGGTCATGCTCCAGGGTATCACGCTGGAAGATATCACGGCCTATCCGGGCTTGATCCAGCTTCGTGGGCAGGTCGGGCTTCTGGTCGCGCATCTCACGCTGGTGGTCATGTCGGATGTGGAGACGCTCGGTCAGGTATTTCAGCGTAGCTTGCGGGTCGCGCTCATAGTCCAGGATCGCCTCTCGGTTCAGGATGATTCGCCGTGCCTCGTTTTCATCGGGCACTCGCTCTCGCCATTGGTTCAGGATCTGGTTGAGCTTCCCGGTGTCCCGGACGTTTTGGTAATGGAGGGCGTGAAAAAAATAGTACTCCTCCGAGCCCGGAACGAGCTCGCTGAGGGCTTTTTCACGGTCGGCGGCGAGGGCAAAACGCTCGATGAAGCCGATTTCGTTGTCTGCATGTGCTGCCAATGGCAGCAAGAAGGCGAACGCGAGTGATTTCATGGTTGGTTCCTGTTTCAATGGATGATGCGTTGAGCATCACGCTTAAAGCCAGCTTTTATTGTAAAGACTCCGTCAATTGCACGGGCATGGGGAAGGGCGTGGGAGGGCAAAAAACCGTTTGAAAGCCGGGGGCCGGGAACTAATGTGATTACCCCTCACATCACAGATCCCATGGCAGACGCAGCAAACAAATACTCTCAGAACGTTTCAGGTCCTTACTACGTTGATGACCAGTGCATTGACTGTGACCTTTGCCGCGAAACGGCTCCTGCCAACTTCAAGCGTGACGACGACGGTGGACATTCCTACCTCTACAAGCAGCCTGAATCCGACGAAGAGCGCGCTCTTTGTGAGGAAGCCCTGACAGGCTGCCCCGTGGAAGCTATCGGTCGCGACGGCGAGTAAAACACCGCAGCGAGTTCACTTTGCTGTGTTGCGTCTGGGTTCCTTCACGGAAGCTTGAGCCAGCGCTGGGCCACTACCTGCTCTAGTTGCACACACTGGTTCGACTGCGCTCCCAGGGGGAAAGACAGTTTCATGATGTAACCCTTGAAGCCCGTTGGCCCTGTGGTGGCCAGATCTGCTTCGAGCCATCTTGAAAGCTTTGTTCCTCGTTCGCAGTAGGCATAGATGGAGCTTTCGCCACTCTCCGATATCAGCTTGATGCAAAGATAGCGTTTGGCATCGGAGAATTCAAAATTGTAATAGTCAAACAACCGCACATAGGCTCGCATGGTCACTGGCTTCGAGGAGCGCTGTGTGCGGAATTCTTGAAACGACATCTCGCTGTAGCCTGACAGGCTTTCCCAGTCGATCAGAAATCTCCCTCCTGGTCCATCGCGTAACATGGCGATTTCCAATGAACCTGTGGGGCGGCTGCTGCTGTAGCTGAAATACAGGATTTCAGTGCCGTCGATCTGGTAGCGCGCCTTGCTCATCAGATTTCCAGGTGAAGGGTCTTTGCCTCCCTGGGTTTCATAATAATCCTTCATCAGGGGGCTGACCCTGTCAGCATGGGCTACCATGGGCACTCTCTCTTTCCAGGAGGTGGTTTTCCAGTATTGATCAAGCAGCGTCAGCGCCTGCACGACTTCGTCGCTGGACTCTAGCAGGGGCAGCTCCTTGATGATGGAGTCTGCTGGATATGCGGTCTCCGGTGGCAGTGTGGCAGGAGTTTGGCTGGTTTGGGATGGGGGTGCAGCACTTGGGCTTTCGGCATTGCCTGCCATGATTTTGAGCGGCGCGGAAGAAATGGGATCACTGTGCGCTGCCTCAACCTTGATGCCTAGATTTTCCAGATCCTGAACGCGCTTCTCGGCTTTTTTGGCTAGCTCTATCAGTGTGGTCCTGCTGACGAGGCTGTCAAAGTACCACTTCCATCCCACATAGAGGGATAGAGACAGGATGACGCACAGCGTGATGCTTACACCCATGAAGGCGCGATGAGAGCCGATGGAACCTGAGGGCATGGAATGAAGATCAATTCAGAGGAATTGCCTCTTATCATGGCTGGGAAACCGTCCGCACTCAAGCACTTGGTTGCCGCATCTGACTCTCTGCCTAAAGTTTCACGTCCATGAATTACCCCGAAAAAGCCCGCCGAGTCATCCAGCTGGAAATTGAAGAGCTGCAGCGGCTGCATGCACGAGTCGATGAATCCTTCGCCCGGGCCATCGAACTGATGCTGGCGACTGTCCGCCAAAAAGGCAAGGTCATCGTCTGCGGTGTGGGAAAGAGTGGCAGCATCGGCCACAAGCTGTCCGCCACCCTGAACAGCACCGGGGCCACCACGGTCCTGCTCAATGTGGGAGACGCCCTGCACGGCGACCTCGGGGTCGTGGATCCGGGCGATCTGGCCATCATGCTCAGCTACAGCGGGGAAACCTCAGAGCTGCTGGATCTGCTGCCGCATCTGAAGCGGTTCGGCATCCCTGTCATCGCCATCACTGGCGGTGCACAGTCCACCCTGGCCCGAAATGCGGACGTGGTACTGGACGTCCACGTCACTCAGGAGGCCTGCCCGCTGAATCTGGCCCCCACCTCCAGTACCACCACCATGCTGGTGCTGTGCGATGCCCTGGCCATGGCCCTGCTGGAGGCGCGCGGCTTTCAGTCTGAGGACTTTGCCCGGCTTCATCCAGGAGGCTCTCTGGGGCGTGCGCTGCTCACGCGCGTGAGCGATGTCATGCGCAGTGGCGAGCAGCTTGCCGTCATCCAGCCTGAAACGACGGTGCGGGAGGCTCTTCAGGCCATGACCCGCGCTCGCAGCGGGGCTGCCATCGTGGCACACGCCGACGGCACACTGGCTGGGGTGTTCACGCATGGGGATTTCGTGCGCGCATTCCAGAAAAACAACGCCATCGCAGACCTGCCGGTGCGTGAGTTCATGACCCCGCGGCCGGTGAGCATTCAGGCCAGCCGGCTTGCGGCGGAGGTTCTGGCCACGCTCGAAAAAAACCGTGTAGATGACATCGTTGTGGTGGACGACTCCGGCAAACCCGTGGGCATGGTGGACACTCAGGACCTCACCCGGCTGCGGCTGGTGTGAGGTGTGGGCTTAGAAGTCCGTCACTTCCCGGTAATGGCGTACGCGGTAGCCTCGCTTGCGCAGCAGCTCGATCAGGCCGCTGTCAGAGGTGAAATGCCCGGTGCCCACCAGCACCATTGCTTTCTCACCCTTTTTGAGCATTTGCTCCAGGCGGTCCATCCAGGCTAGATTGCGGTTGATGAGAAAGATGTCCATCAGGTCAGGATACTTTTCCGCCTCGCGGAAGAGCATCTGTTTGAGATCATCCAGCTGGCCGTATTTCCACGCCCTGATCATCTTTTCATACTCTTCCTCCACCGAGCTGACTTCCCCCAGCGTCTGTTCCAGCAGTTCGCGCTGCTGTTTCTCGCTCAGTGCCGCAAAAAGCTGGATCTGAAACTCCACGGTTTCCAATCCTTCGGCAGGCTTGCCGTCTTTGCGTGCGCGCTCCTCAAAGTAGCTGTCCACCCCTTTGTCAGACTTGGCTCCCAAGGCTGCGTATTCGATGGAGGTGATCATCAGGGCCAGGAACCACGGGCGGAAGCGGCTCAGGGTGGCGGTGTCCATGTTGTGCTTGGACGCCCATTTTTTCACGGCATCCCAGGTCTCCTTGCTCACATTGGATTCCAGGGTGGTGTTAGCAGGGTAGAGTCCCAGCTGGGACATCCGGCTGGTCAGCTCCGCGTTGGAGGCAGAGCCTGGGGGCAGTTCCAGCACGAGCTTGTTGGAGTACATGTAGGCTGCCTCGTATCCAGGAGCCAGGGGGTAGTCCTTTTCTCGCAGGATGTGGATCGTGCCGCACAGGTAGAGGCGGCCGCCATTGGGCCCGTCCACCACCCACACACTCCCGTCCCCAGCGCCATCGGCTACAAAGGCCGCCGCATCCTTTTTCGGGGCTGCCGCTGCTTTGGGTTCCTCACGCTTGCACGCGGCCACACTGACGCAGAGCGCTAGTGCGAGGAGGAAACGGGAAAACGGCATCCGGCGACTCAAACACGCTGCGGGAGCGCGATGCAACAGGGATGTGCTTTAATCCCGTCTGTCGCTTGCTTCCGTGTCATCCCATTCAGCGTCTGGGCTCTTTGAGGAAGGCATCCAGCGCACGGGCCAGCTGTGCCCCCACGAGCATGTAATTCTCCGCCGTGCTGTGGGGCGTATTCCAGGCGGTTTCCAGCGTGACTGAGATGGTTCCTTCTCCCCCATGTGCCCGGGCCCAGCCACTGCTCATGCGTGCACGCTCCTCCTCTGTTTTCACATAGGTGGCATACCGGTACTTCGGCTCCACTTTCAGCGGTCCGGTGATGTGGGCTGCCGCCAGATCCATCCAGCGCTGATAGTTGTCCCTCTGCTGGCCTGTCATCCGCTCAAAGCCAAACGGGCCGAAGAAGAAAGGCGCACGGTCCGTGGGTCCCGGATTGTGCAGGTCTAGAAACACATCCAGCCCACGCGTGGCCTGGATCTCCGCGATGTGCTTTTGCGCCGCCGCCACTTCAGGATGGTAGGGCGCGTCTGACCAGTCGCGGTTGTGATCCTGCGGCAGCGACTCCTTTCCCCCGGCGCCGACAGCCACATTGTCCACGTCCATGATGGGGATGAAATGCACGCAGCAGCGTGCGCGAAACGCCTTCGCCTCCGGGCTGGCGAGCCATTCCGCAAAACCGCGCCCCACCCAGGCGCCGCCAGCCTCCCAGGCATGCTGGCGCGCATTCACCCACACATGGCGTGCCGCGTCGGCTTTGCCGATGCGGATGCCGTTCACCGGGCGGCCATCACGCGTTTTCGACAGTTCAAAGCGCTCCGCCTCATCCCCTAGCAAGGCTTTCACCTGGGTCAGCACAGTCTCGGCGGTGCTGGGCACAAAGGGCGGCCCCCAGGCCAGCCAGAGTGTCGGGCCTTCCGCCTGCACTCTATAAACAGCCACCTTGTCCACCGTGCGCTCCGCTTTGGAGGTTTGCCGCCACATCTTGCCGTCATGGCTCAGCACCGCCTGGTCTGGCTGGCACCAGGAGGAGGCCAGTATTGTTTCCGGGCGGAAGGGCTTCGTCTGCCCCTGCACCTCCAGCGTGATCTCCTGTCCCACCGTGGTGCCTTCCAGGCGCAGAAACCACCAGCAGGGCCAGCCGCGTCCTTCACGCAGTGCGGGCATGATGCGCAGCCTTCCTGCCGTCTGGTCAAGCGACACCACCTCGGCATTGCCGCCTTCAAAGTCTGTGACCACCCGCAGCTCTGCGTGGGCGAAGACGGTGCCGAGAAGCAGGATAGAAAGTGCTTTCATCATAAGCGCAGACAACGGTATCATCGGCGTGATCCGCTCATGAAATCTTTGCTGACACCTATTCTTCTGGCCGCAGGCATGTACACACATGCGGCCGAGCCTGTGGAACTCAAGCTCTGGCCCGACGGAGCTCCCGGCCAGATGCTGCCCCATTCCAGGGCCACAGAGGACTTCATCCGCACCAAGGCGGGAAAGAGCACCATCACCGATATTCACGATCCCACCATCACCGTGTATCGCCCGGAAAAGCCCAATGGCACCAGCGTCATCGTGGCTCCCGGCGGTGGTTTTGTTTTTCTGTCTGCCATTCACGAAGGATCTCAGGTCTGCGAGTGGCTCAACAGCATCGGCGTCACTGGCATCCTTCTCAAATACCGCACGCCCACACGGGATGAGGCCGCTCCGCATGAGAAGCCCGTGGCCGATGCCGCCCGCGCCATTGCTCTCGTGAGGTCGCATTCCAAGGAGTGGAATCTGGACCCAAGGCGTGTCGGTCTGCTCGGCTTCAGCGCAGGCGGAAATCTGCTGGCTCATATCTGCTGTGATCGCGCCACCAAAACCGAACAGCCGGACTTTGGTGTAATGATCTACGGCGGTGGTTTTGTGGACTACAAGAATCCCACCAAGCTCAAAGAAGGCTTCACCGTTCCTAACGACGCGCCGCCAATGTTCCTCGCCTGCGCCCATGACGATGGCCAGAACCCCATCGCTGCCACGGTGCTCTATCTCGAATACAAAAAGCTTCGCATCCCCTGCGAGCTCCACCTCTTTACCAAGGGCGGTCATGGCTTCGGCATGCATGACAACAAGCAGCCCATCAACGCCTGGCCGCAGCGCTGCGCCGAGTGGATGGAAGCCATGCACTTCTCGCTGAGCGAGAGGCAGCTGGGAAAAGAGATCAACCAACTGGACCTGCAGCTGACACAAAAAATGAAAACTCTGAGCGCTTGGTCTGAGCACAATCTCGAAATCAAAAAACTGGCCGTTCTTGCCAAGCAGCTTCAGGACGCCAGAAGTCTTGGCCAGATGGCCGAGGTCGCCAGGATTCAGAGTCGCCACGACGAACTCGCCAAGTTGCTTGATCAGCGGGACAAGGAACTTCCACCAGTGGGAAAGAATCAAATGGAAGAAGTCTTCCGGTTGAAGAAGCAGAAGCTCGAGCTCGAGGCCGAGCTGGCCAATCTCATCCAGCTGCAATCCTCCCCCAAATAACCTTGATCCTTGCAAGACGGAGAGATTGTCGGCTTACTGCTTGGCATGAAGCCGCTTCTCTTGTCTCTGCTGGTCACTTCATCTCTTGCCGCTGCGGATCTTTCTTCAGTGGTGAAACAGGAGCTGCCATCCCTCGTCTCTCTCTACAAAGAGCTGCATGGGAATCCGGAACTCTCTCTGCACGAAACCGAAACGGCGGCGCGGATCGCCAAAGAACTGCGTGAGGCCGGGTTGGAGGTCACGGAAAACGTCGGCGGGCACGGGGTTGTCGGTGTTTTGAAAAACGGCGATGGGCCGGTGATCCTCGTACGCACGGATCTCGATGCCCTGCCGGTGAAGGAGCAGACAGGTGCCACTTACGCGAGCACCAAGGTGGTGAAAGACGACCTCGGCCGCGAGGTAAATGTTATGCACGCCTGCGGTCACGATGTGCATATGACAAGCTTCATCGGCACGGCGCGTGCCCTGTCCAAGCTCAAGGATCAGTGGCATGGCACGGTGGTCATGATCGGGCAGCCGGCGGAGGAGCGGGTGCTCGGTGCGCGCTTCATGCTGCGGGATGGACTGTTCTCCAAGTTTCCCAAGCCCGACAAGGCCGTCGCCCTGCATTGCTCGTCAGACATGGCGCATGGCACTGTCGGCATCGTCGAGGGCTTCGCCTTGGCCAATGTGGATTCCGTGGAAATCGTGGTCAAAGGCGTGGGCGGTCACGGCTCCATGCCTCATCTGTGCAAAGACCCCATCGTGCTCTCCTCCCAGATCGTGCTGGCGCTGCAGACCATTGTCAGCCGTGAGGTGAAGCCCGGCGATCCTGCGGTCGTTACCGTCGGCAGCATCCATGGCGGCACCAAGAGCAACATCATCTCCGATGAGGTGTGCCTGCAGCTCACGCTGCGCAGTTATCGAAAAGAGACGCGCAAGCACCTCGTGGACTCCATCAAACGCATCGTCAAAGCCCAGGCCGAGGCAGCCGGCATGCCGGAAGACAAGATGCCGGAGGTGCTCATCTCAGACGACAGCGCGACGGCGCTCTACAACCAGCCCGAGCTCTGCCAGGAGGTGCGTGGCTTCATCGGTGCCGCCATCGGCGCGGACAATGTGCTTACCCGTGAGCCCGTCATGGGCGCGGAGGATTTTTCCGAGTACGGCATGACCAAGGACAAGGTGCCGCTGTGCATGTTCTGGCTCGGCACGCAGCCACCTGCGGTGGTCGCCGCTGCCAAGGCCAAGGGCACCACGCTGCCTTCACTTCATTCTCCTTACTTCAGGCCCGTCCCCGAGCCCAGCATCCAGACCGGAGTGACGGCCATGACCTCCGCCGTCATCGGGCTGATGAAAAAATGATTCGGCCTACCTGCGGCTGAGTTTGTAAAAGAGCCAGCCGCCCATGCCGAGAAAGATCACATTCGGCAGCCACATGATCAGGTGCGGCATGGCTGCCGGTTTGTCATTCAGCGTGTCCGCCAGAATGATGAAAACGATGTACACCGTGGCCGTGATCAGGCTCAGCGCAAAGCCCGACGATGTCTCACGCCGCTGTGCCGTCACCCCCAGCGGGATGCCCACCAGCGCAAAGGTGATGCAGGCCAGTGAAAAGCTGTAGCGCTTGTTCAGTTCCGTCAGGGAGAGGGAGTGGGTCACGGGTGTCAGCGCATCCCCTGTCACCGTGTCCTTCCAGCTCCGCACTTCTTCGTGCAGTGCGCTGGTGGTTTTCATGCTGGCATTTACCCGCACGGCGTCTTTCTGCATTTCAGACAGCGGCAGCGTCAGCCATGGCTGCTGAAAGGCCACCGGATTCACCTGGCCTTCGGCCGGGGTGCTTTCCGCAGTCATGCCTTCCATCTCCAGCTGCAGGTCGATCGACCCCGGAATCGTGTGCAGCGTGGCCTTCTTGGCGTGAATGTAGGTGCCGGCGTGGGAGTCTTTCAGCATGATGATGTGCATGTCTGAAAGCGTCTTGTCCTGGCGCTTGCTCGTGTAGATGCGGTAGCCGGGCACGCGCTCCAGCACTTGCCCTTCCTGGAAGAGAGTTTCCGGGTTCTTCACGGCCACCTGGTAAAACAGGCGCTTCATGCGGTCCTTGGCCGCCGGGGCCAGGCTCACGTTCACCCACAGGCACACGCCGCTCAGAAACACCGCCAGCACGAAGACGGAGGCACAGATGCGCGGCATCGACATGCCCGTCATGCGCAGGGACACCAGCTCATTGTCTGCAGAGAGCCGCCCAAACACCAGCAGGATCCCCGTCAGGAAGGCCCAGGGAATGGTGAAGATGAGCGAGAATGGAATCACCAGCATCACAAACTCCGCGATCACCGAGATGGGCAGCTCCGTATTCCCCAGCAGCTGATCCAGCTTTTTATACACATTGCCCAGCACCATCACGCCACTGAGCAGTGCCACACCGATCAGCGTGGCTGATGCGATCTGGCGGCCTAGGTAGCGGTCAAAGATGCGTGGAAACATTAGGAGGAATGTAAGGCTAGCAAGCCTTCACCGTCAGGCAAGTAGCACGCCACATCGGTCATGAAAGAACGCACCGCAGTGCCGGTCGGATTGCGGCTTCTACAGGGAGGCTTTTTTCACCCTGCCAAAGTCGGTGCCCAGAAAGCGCTTGGCCAGATTCTCCGCCTGCTCCGAGTGGTCCGTTAGGTAGATGTCCAGCTGTGGTTTGCCCTTGGTGGTTCGCAGCAGGCCGCCCTGCTCCAGGCTGGCCTTCACATGGGCGGCGCAGGTGCTGGCGGAGTCCACCAGCCGTACCTTCTGCCCCAGCATTCGCTTCAGCACTGGCACCAGCAGGGGATAGTGCGTGCAGCCCAGCACCAGGGTGTCTATCCCCTTGTCCAGCATCGGCTTCAAATACTCCCGCAGCACAGACTTCAGCGCCGGGTGGTCCGTCCAGCCCTCCTCCACAAACGGCACCAGCAGCGGCGTGGCCCGCGCTTCGATCATGATGTCCGGCCGCCGCATGGCGATCTCATGCTGGTAGGCGTGGCTGCGGATCGTGCCTGCTGTGCCGATGATGCCCACACGTTCGCAGCTCGGATCCGCCAGCGTGGCCTCCACACCGGGGCCTAGCACACCGATCACCGGCACGCGAAACGTGGCCTGCAGCACCGGCAGCGCATGCGCCGTGGCCGTGTTGCACGCCACCACCACCGCCTTCACACCATGGGAGACAAGAAACTGAGTGTCCTCCATCGAGAAGCGCCGGATCGTGTCCGGAGACTTCGATCCATACGGCACCCGCGCCGTGTCGCCGAGATAAACGATCGACTCATTCGGCAGCAGATCCCGCAGCGCCCTCACCACCGTCAGTCCCCCGACACCGGAGTCAAAAACACCGAGTGGACTGTTGGCTGTGACGGGAGTGCTCATGGAGGCTCAACTTTTCCGCGTGATCTCCACAATGATCGCTTTCTGCGCATGCAGGCGGTTTTCAGCCTGTTCAAAGATCACATCGGCGTGCGTTTCCATGACTTCGTCCGTGATCTCCTTGCCGCGGTAGGCTGGCAGGCAGTGCATCACGATGGCTCCCGGATTGGCGTGCTTGAGCAGTTCGCTGTTGATCTGCCAGGGCTTCAGGGTCTCGATACGGTCGGCGCTTTCGGCTTCCTTGCCCATGCTCACCCACACATCGGTGTACACCACATCGCAGCCGCGCACGGCCTCGGCAGGGTCATCCACAATGCGGATGGTGCTGGCGGGCACACGCTGCATGAAGGTTTCCTGTGGCTGGAAGGCCTTGGGTGCGCCGATGACGAGCTCAAAGCCCAGATGTACCGAGGCCCAGATCCACGAGCGCGCCATGTTGCAGTCGCCATCGCCCAGGAAGCAGACGCGTTTGCCCTGCCATCCGCCGAGGCGTTCCTTGATCGTCTGCAGGTCGGCCAGCACCTGGCATGGGTGTTCATCATCCGTCAGTGCATTGATGGTGGGGATGCCGCTGTACTGGGCAAAGTCCACCACATCCTGCTGGGCAAAGGTGCGGATCACCGCGCCATGAATCATGCGGCCCATCACGCGTGCGGTGTCCTTGATCGGCTCGCCGCGTCCCAGCTGGATGTCAGCGCTGGAGAGAAACATCACCGCTCCGCCCAGTTCACGGATGCCCACCTCAAAGCTCACGCGTGTGCGGGTGGAGGATTTGCTGAAAATCAGCGCCCACTGCTGGCCGGTCAGCACTTGCGGAGAGGCCTTGCGGTCTTTTTTCAGCACACAGCCCAGATCGACGATCTTTTCGATCTGTTCACGGGACAGTTCTTCGATGGAAAGCAGGTGGTTCATGACGGGGCGGTTTTAGGCGAGCTGGTCGAGCACGCTCTTGAAGATGGTCAGCCCCTCCTTCACGTGGGCTTCGGTGATGTTCAGCGGGGACAGCCAGCGCACCACATTGGGGCCGGCGGGGGTCACCATCATGCCGGCGTCCAGCAGTTGCTGGGCCAGGAAGATGGACGGCAGCTTGCCTCCGGATTTGGCGGAGAGAGCCTCGGCATTCAGTTCAAAGCCGATGAAGAGGCCGAGCTGGCGCACCTCTTTGATCAGCACATGGTTCCAGCCGCAGGCAGCAGCCGCGATGGAGGCGCCGCGTGCCTTGGCATTCGCGCACAGGTTTTCGTCCAGAATCGTCCGCAGTGTGGCGATGCCCACGGCACACGCCAGGGGAGAGCCGCCGTAGGTCGTGCCATGCGTCCCTGGCCCGAGCGTCTTGCTCAGATCCCGCCTGTCCGTGACCCAGAATGAGCCCAGCGGGAATCCGCTGCCGATGGCTTTCGCCCAGCTGATCGCATCAGGCTGGATCTCATCTCCGGGCACAATGCTACGCCACCCGGCCATCTCTCCGGCACGGCCAAAACCGCACTGCACTTCATCCAGCAGCAGCAGCAGATCTTTCTCGCGACACAGCTTCTGTGCGGCGCGCAGAAAGGCGGGAGTCACGGCGTTCACGCCGCTCTCTCCCTGGATTGGCTCCATGAGAATGGCCACTGTCTTGTCTGTGATGGCTGCCTCCAGCGCGGCGATGTCATTGAATGGCACATAGACAAATCCAGGCGGCAGCGGTCCAAAGCCCCCGTGGATCTTCTCCTGCGCTGTGGCCGTCATGGCGCCAAAGGTGCGTCCGTGGAAGGAGCCGGTGAAGGTGATGATCTCATACCGCCCGCCGGTCTGCTGGCCGTACTTCCGCGCCAGCTTCAGCAGGCCTTCATTGGCCTCAGCGCCGCTGTTGCAAAAGAAGCATTTCCCAGGCAGGCCCACACACTCCTCCACGAGGATGTGCGCCAGCTCCGCCTGCTTGTCGATGCAGTACCAGTTCGAGACGTGGATCAGCGTGTTCGCTTGCTCCGTCAGCGCCTTCACGACTGGCGGCGGGCAGTGCCCAAGCGGGCACACGGCCACACCTCCGGCAAAGTCGAGGTACTTCTTCCCGTCGCGATCCCACACATACGGTCCTTCACCGCGTACAGGCCACACGTTGTAACGACCGTAGTTTGGCAGGAGATACTCCTGCATCAGTTGATCACTCGTTCTCATCTCAGGATTACAAATGGATTTCAGTGCCGATCCCGCCGTCGGTGAAGATTTCAAGAATCAGCGCATGCGGCAGGCGGCCGTCGATGAGATGTACCTTGCCCACGCCGCCGCGCAGGGAGTCGAGCGACGAGTCCACCTTCGGGATCATGCCGCCGCTGATGACGCCTTCCGCTTTCAGTTTGGCGATGGATGCCTCGTCCAGGCTGGGGATCAGGGTGGCATCATCCTTCGGGTCGCGCATCACACCGCGCACATCACTCAGAAAGATCAGCTTCGTGGCCTTCAGGCGTTTGGCCAGCGCACAGGCGGCTAGGTCGGCATTGACATTCAGCGTCTTGCCAGAGGCCAGCTCACGGGCCACGGGGGACACCACGGGGACAAACTCACCCGCCACAGCCGCCTGGATCAAGCCCAGCTTGCAGTCGTTTACCTCGCCCACCCAGCCGAGATCACCTTTCATCTTTTCGCCCAGAAACACTTCCGTTCCGGGGATGCCTACAGCCTTGCCGCCAAAGGTGTTGATCTTGTTCACGATCTCCGGGTTGATCACGCGTGCCAAAGTCTCTTCGACGATCTTGATCGTCTCGTCGTCGGTCACCCGCATGCCGTTGATAAACTTGGCCTGCAGGCCGGACTCGGTCATGGCCTTGGAGATCGCCTTGCCGCCACCATGCACGATCACGGGATTGATGCCCACGGCTTCGAGGAAAACGACATCGCGCAGAAAGGAGTCCACCTGCACGGGGTCTTCCATCGCGCTGCCACCCACCTTGATCAGAAACGTGCAGCCTCGGAAGCTCTGCATGTAGGGCAGGGCTTCGAGCAGTACGGCGGATTTGGAGGTCTGGTTGTCTGGGGCGGACATGGATGAAAATTTGGGGAAGACGCAAAGGAGCGGATTTGACCGTCACGTCAAGCACCGCACGCGTGGCTTTTTTCCATTTTACAGCCCGCATTTCCACTTGCAGACCATGCTTGACAGGATGGGTGGGCATTGAAAAAATGCCGATGTGGCCAGGTTGTTTTCTCCGTCAGTACACTGCTCGTGCAGTATCTCAGTGGCCTGCATGGCTGAACTTTTGGAGAGGCTTGTAAGCGCCTTGGCTGAAACACGCTTTTTTGAGCCTTCGCCATTCTCATGCGGCTTGGGCTCTTCTGACAGTCAGCCTCACGCAAAGCCCTTCTGGCGCTTCGCGTGAATGGCGGCGGAGTATTCCGAGCTGTTAAAGTCCACGTATTCTTCGGACAGGTCGCTGGTGTAAACGGTGTAGCCGCTGGTGCCCAGGTTGAGGTCGATGGTCACCGTAAACTTGGGCTCCTTCACGATCTTCTCCATTTCTGCCACCGGGGTTTTCGTGGCCAGGCCGCCATTGCAGGCCTGCAGGCCGCCGAAGTAGATGTCGATCAGCTCTTCACGAATACGTGCGCCGGAGTAGCCCACGGCGTGGATGATGCGGCCCCAGTTCGGATCGCAGCCGTGGAAGGAACACTTCACCAGCAGGGACTTGGCCACAGTCTCGGCCACTTTGCGCGCGTCTGCCAGTGTGCGGGCGTTGCGCACACGGATCTCGACAAACTTGGTCACGCGCTCGCCATCGCACACGATCATCTTGGCCAGTTCCAGCATCACCTTGTGCAGGGCGCAGCGGAAAAGCTCGGCCTCGGGTGAGTTCTTTTTGATCGTGGGCGCATCAGCCTGGCCGTTGCTCATCACGATCACCGTGTCGTTCGTGCTGGTGTCTCCGTCGATGGTGATGCAGTTGAAGCTCTTCTCCACCGCATAGCGCATGGAGCGGTGCAGCTCATCCTTGCCGATCTTCGCATCGGTGGTGATGAAGCACAGCATCGTGGCCATGTTCGGGCAGATCATGCCCGCACCTTTCGCAATGCCGCCGATTCGGAAGCTTCCCTTGCCGCACGGCACGTCCACCGCAAAGGTCTTCGGCCGCGTGTCGCTCGTCATGATGGCGCGCATCGCATCCTCGGAGCCCTCGGGATTCAGCTTCGCCACGGCATCCGGTACTTTCACGATGACTCGCTCAATTGGCATGGGCATGCCAATGATCCCGGTGGAGCACACCAGCACCTGGCGCATCTTCACTCCTAGCTCCTCGGCCACGGCTTTCGTCATGGCCTTGGCGTCCTGGATGCCCTGCACGCCTGTGCAGGCGTTGGCGTTGCCGCTGTTGGCGATGATCGCCCGCGTGTCGCTTTCCTTGATATGCTGCTGGCACACGCGTACGCAGGCGGCGCGCACCTTGTTCGTGGTGAAGACCGCATCAGTCGTGGTGGGGCTGTCCGAAACGATGAGCGCCAGGTCCAGGCGTGTGGCCTCGGGATTCTTGATGCCGCACGTCACCGCGCTGGCACGGAATCCTTTCGCGGCGGTCACGCCGCCTTCGATGACTTTGAATGGGACGCGGCACTCGCGCTCTTCGGTGGGTTTGGCAGCCATATCAGATGTTGAGCAGGCCTGCGGTGGCCTCGAAACCGCAGATAAGGTTCATGTTTTGCACGGCTTGGCCGGAGGCGCCTTTGCCGATGTTGTCTTCCGTGCTCATCAGGATGAGCTGTCCCGCGCGGGCGTCGTAGGACCAGCCAATGTCCACGAAGTTGGTGCCGGTGACGTTTTTGGTGTCGGGAGACTGGTTCACTCCGAGCAAACGAACGAAGGGCGCTTTGTCATAGGCCGAATGCAGCGCGGCGCTGATTTGTTCCAGCGTCGCTCCGGGCTGCAGCTGCGCAAAGGTGGTGGTGCAGATGCCTGAATGCGTGGGCATCAGGTGTGGCACAAAGGAGAGCTTCACCTCGCGGCCTGCGGCAAGGGCCAGCTCCTGCCCGATCTCGCTCAGGTGGCGGTGCACCGGCACGCTGTAGCTGCGCACGCTGTTCTGCACTTCACAGAAGAGCAGGGGGATGCTCTCCTTGCGGCCCGCACCGCTGGCTCCGCTCATGCTGGCCACGGCCAGAGGCGTGTCTGCCAGCAGGCCTGCTTTGAGCAGCGGGATGAGTGGCAGCAGGATGCTGGTGGGGTAGCAGCCCGGGCAGGCGATCAGCCGCGCAGCCTTGATCTGCTCCGCGCGCACTTCCGGCAGCGCATACACGGCCTCATCCAGCAGCTCAGGCGCTGGATGCGCATGACCGTAAAATTCCTCATACAGCGCCGGGCTCCGCAGGCGGAAGTCCGCGCTGAGGTCGATCACCTTCAGCCCCAGCTCCAGCAGCGGCTTGGCATACTCGGCGGCCACGCCATGCGGCACGGCCAGAAAGGCGATCTCGGCACCGGCGGCTTTCAGGGCGGCGGCATCCGGCACCGTGAAAGTCAGCGAGTCCGCCACTCCCACGCCGCGGAAGCGCGGAAACTCTTTGGAGAGGGCTTTGCCTGCCAGGGAGCGTGAGGTCACTGCCACCAGCTCTGCATTGGGATGCCTCAGCAGCAGGCGCAGGAGCTCAGCTCCAGAATAACCACTGGCTCCAACGACGGCGACTTTGACGGGTGCGGACATAATGCGGGGGGCGGAGTATGAAATGTCAAAAGGTCCGTGCAACCCTGAAAAAGAGCATTTCTTGTCATGCGCGGAGCATGCATCGTGCCGCTTGTCAGCAGGCTTCGCCTCGCGCACTGTCAGTTTCCCCATGAGCGATCACCCGCCAGAATTTCCAGAGCCAGAAAAGCCCAAAGCCCCCGGCAGTCCGGAGGAGATCACGCGCAAGCTGGAGGATTTCATCAAAAACACCCTCGGCGGGCAGGTGCTCTTTACCCGCGTCGAAGGCCCGGGCGCACGCGCCATCCCGCATGGCGAGGAGAAGCCCGTCGAGGAGAGCAAGCCGGACAATGCCAAAGCCTTCGAGTTCACCCTGCGGCCCGCCGACATCAAGGCGCACCTGGACCGCTTTGTGATCCGTCAGGACGAGGCTAAAAAGGTGCTGGCCACCGCCGTGTGCGACCACTACCACCACGCTCGCATGCTTCGCGAGGATCGCTCGGCCGAATCCGGTGTCTCCAGGCTCGAATTTTCCAAGCAGAACGTCATTATCATTGGCCCCACCGGCGTCGGAAAAACCTACCTCGTCAAACACATCGCCGATCTCATCGGTGTGCCGTTCGTCAAGGCGGACGCCACCAAGTTCAGCGAAACCGGCTACGTCGGAGCAGATGTGGATGACCTCGTGCGCGACCTCGTGGCCAAGGCCAATGGCGACATCGAACTGGCCGAACACGGCATCATCTATCTGGACGAGATCGACAAGCTCAGCAGCGGCCCCGAGCGCCTCGGGCGCGATGTCAGCGGGCGCGGCGTGCAGACCGCCCTGCTCAAGCTCATGGAAGAGACCGAGGTCTCTCTCTACGCCCCCAATGACATCCGCAGCCAGATGCAGATGATGTTCGACACCCGCAAAGGCCGCACTGGCCGCGAGGTCGTGAACACGCGCAATATCCTCTTCATTGTCAGCGGTGCCTTCAGCGGTCTGGAGAAGATCATCGAAAAGCGCACCAATCGGAAATCCATCGGCTTCATCTCGGCGGATGCCAAGTCCACTGCCGCCGAGCACCTCTTCCGTGAAGCGCGCACCCGGGACTTCATCGACTACGGTTTCGAGGCTGAGTTCATCGGTCGCCTCCCCGTGCGAGTGGTCTGCGATCCCCTCAGCGCTGACGACATGTTCCAGATCATGAAAAACTCCGAGGGCAGCCTCATCCGCCAGTATGAGCGCGAGTTCGCCGCCTATGGAGTGAAGGTCGTCTTCAAGGATGATGCGCTGCGCGAGATCGCTCACCGTGCCGAGGATGAAAAGACCGGCGCGCGTGGTCTCGTCACCGCCTGGGAGCGTGTGCTGCGGGACTTTAAGTTTGAAATGCCCAGCCTCGGCCTGCCGGAACTCGTGGTGGATGGCGCGCTCGTGACTGAGCCTGAGCAGACGCTTGTCCGCTGCCGCGCCGAGGCCGCCGGCCAGCTCCGCGAACTGGGCGCCGCTCATGCCGGAGAGGTCCGGGCATTCGCCGAGCGTTTCCAGCGAGATCACGGCATGACGCTCGATTTTGAAAGCGATGCCATCTCTGCCCTGGCCGCCCGCGCTCAGCGCGAGGGCATGCACGTGGAGGCCCTGTGCGCCAGGCTCTTCAAAGACTATCCCTTTGGCCTCAAGCTGGTCACTCGCAGCACAGGGCTCACTCGCTTTGTCATCACGGCTGAGGCTGTCGCCAATCCGGACAAATATGTCAGCGATCTCGTCGTGAACGCCTGCCGTCATCAGCCCTCGCAGCCAGCCTCCACCATCATCGACATCACCCCCGACTCATCCAACCCATGAATCGCAACCATGCCGCCGCCATGTTCATCGGGGTGCTCGTCTGCATCCCCATGCTGGCCTTGTATCACTTCGGCTTTTTCAAAAGCACCGCCGACTGGTTTGCCGCCCTCTATGCCCGTGGCTTCATTCTCCCTGCTGGCGGCCTCAAAAAAGCCGTTTTGCTTCAGTACGGCTACTACACCGTCATGGCCTTCATCAGCGCCTGGGTCTGCATCGAGATGCCCTCTCAGTGGCGGCGTTACGCCTTCCTGCTCGGCGGCACCTTCCTCACGGTCACCTTTGCCTGCATCATGGCCATGTCAGGCATCCTGTTTGAGCCCGTCTCCGGTTCGGTGGCTCTTTGGCTGGCTGGCATTGCGGGCATTGCCGTCGGTGGCTCGGTCAATGCCTATCGCAGCCATGTCATGCGCGACTACTTCGTCGGCCGCCTTTCCTCGCGCCTCTTTGAGCAGCTGGTGGACCTGAACAATCCCGCCAAAATGACCGAGCGCCGCGACATCACTGTGCTGACCTGCCGCCTGCTGAATCATGCAGAGCTCTCCACCGGAATCGAAGCCCCGCAGTTTGAAGAGCTGGCCACGCACTTTCAGCGCAGCATGACGGAGTTCCTCGTTTCGCGCGGAGCCTATCTCGACGACTGCGATGCCCGTCAGGTGCGTGTTTTCTTCGGTTTCCCGCTGTCAGATGAGCACCACGCTCTGCACGCCTTGCAGGCAGCCGCAGTGCTGCGCGCGCATGTGGACTCTTTGGTTCGCGAGATCGAGCAGCGCTTTGGCAAGAAGGCGCAGATCGGCGTGGCCTTCAGCTCCGGCCCCGCAGTTTGCGGCCTCTTTGGCATCAACCATTTTGAAAGCTTCAGCGCCGTGGGGGATGTGATCGACTTCGCCGCCCAGCTTTGCCTGCTGAATGCCGACTATGGAAGCCGCGTGCTACTCAGTGCCAAAACCTACGCGCTCGTGAAAGACTCTGCCGAGGTCCGTCCCATGGATATGGTGAGCGCCACCGGCTCCGCCTCTCAGATGAGCGAGGTCTATGAGCTCCTTGGCGAAAAAGGCTCCCTCTCAGAATCAGAAACCCTTGCTCGCGATGCCTTCTGGCAGGGCGTGGTTCAGTATCGCAAAGGAGATCTCAAGCAGGCTCAGGAAAGCTTTGCCAGCGCTGCCGTCGACGGGCGTGAGGATCCGCCGCTCAAGCACTTCACCGAACGCGTCGAACAGGCGCTGAAGGACAAACCCGCTTCCGGCAAAGAGACGCCAAAACACGCGCGCAAACTCGCCGCGACCTGACAACCATCGCCGTGCGCATCGACTACCCACCCGCCATCCAGCGTCTCGTGGCCCAGCTCAAATCGCTGCCCGGCCTCGGCCCGCGCAGTGCAGAGCGGCTCATGCTCTGGCTGCTGCAGATGCGGGACGAGCGCATCACCGCGTTGTCAGACACCCTCCTGGAGGCCAGGGAGCGCATCATCGCCTGTGCCGATTGTGGCTTCTTCATCGAGAGCGACTCCCACTGCCAGCTCTGTCATGATCCCCGCCGCCAGCAGCGTATGCTCTGTGTCGTTGAGCAGGCGGCGGACGTGCTCCGCATGGAGCGCTCCGGGGCGTTTCAGGGCCTCTACCATGTGCTCGGTGGCCGTCTTTCACCACTCGACAATGTAACTCCTGAGGACCTCCGCATGGAGGCCTTGGTACACCGTGTGCGCGATCTGCATGCTGAAGAGGTCATTCTCGCCCTCGGCTCGGATGTCGAAGGGGAGGCCACCGCCAGCTACATCGCGGACCTCCTGCGTCCGGCCGGCATCTCCATTACCCGCCTGGCTCAGGGCATGCCTGCCGGCGGTGGACTGGATCACGTCGATGAGCTGACTCTCTATCAGGCTCTGCATGGACGGCGCAGGATGGGCTAGGATAAAAAAGATTCAGTTTGGAAAATCCTTTACTGGACTTTTCGGTGTGATTTTTAACTGTCGCAGGCCATGAGCCAATATCACATCGCACGCAATGGTCAGCAGCTTGGGGTTTATGCCGAACAGGACATTCAGTCGGGCCTCGCTTCAGGCAGCATTTTGTCCACAGATCTGCTCTGGACTGAGGGAATGGCGGACTGGCAGCCTGTTGGCGGTCGCTTTGCGGGCTCTGCGCAGCCGTCGGCTCTGCAGTCTGAGTTCAACCCCTATGCGGCTCCTCAGGCCAATGTGGTTTCCTCAGCCATGGCTCCGGCACGAGAGCTGGCCTCTCTGGGGCAGCGCCTTGGTGCTGCCATGTTGGATTCCCTGGTGGCCATGGTTGTCGTCGGGGTGCCCTACTTCTTTGCCATGTTCAGCATGGGCATGGCTGAGGGCAAGCATCAGGAAGGACTGACGAGTGGGGCCCAGATTGGCTTTGCTGTGGCCGGTATCGGCTTTCTGGCGCTGATCATTTACAATCTGGTGCTCCTCAGCACGAAAGGGCAGACCCTTGGGAAAAAATGGCTGGGAATCCGTATCGTGACTCACCCGGACTGCCAGAATGCAGGTTTCGTCAAAGCGGTGATCCTGCGCGGCTTTGTGAATGGCATCATCGGTGCCATCCCCTTGATCGGCTTGCTTTATTCGATCACGGACATCTTTTTCATCTTCCGTGAGGATCGCCGCTGCATTCATGACCTGATCGCCAGCACCCAGGTCATCAAATGCTAGTCCCTGCTGGCTACGCCAGTCCCAATGCCGCTACCTCATCCTCGTCCAGGCCGAGGTAGTGGCCAAGTTCGTGGAGAAACGTGATGCGTACCTCATGCCGGTAGATCGTGAGGTCTCCTCCGCACTCGTCCCACAGGTTGTCCAGAAAGAGCAGGATGCGCGGCATTTCATCCGGTGATTCCGGCAGGGGATCACATCGCGCATTGCCCTCAAACAGTCCCAGCAGATCGGGGTCCAGATCCTCATCCGTGTCCATCAGGGAATCCATCTCCACAAACTCGATGCGGCAGTCCGCAGCCTCGTTCCGGATGTCCTCGGGCAGCGTTTGCAGCGCGTCTTTGACCACACGCGTGGCCATGTTTAGCAATCGGGGGAATCGCATGGGAGTTACTTGGCTGCCTTTTTCACCGGCGCGGCCGCCTGCCCTTTCTTTTGCAGGGCCTCGATTTCCTTCTGTTGTTCTTCAGACTGCTTTTGCAGTTGCTGCACACGATCCCACAGCTTTTTCAAGTCGGCAGGACTCTCCAGGCTGGCGCGGATGTCCTGCACAGATTTGGCAGCGGCCTCACGCACTGGATCAATGGGGGCATCAGCACCTCCCCGGATCAGCGGTTCCAGCACGGCCAGTGCTCGTGGATCACGCAGCGTGCCCAGGGCTTTCGCGCTGCCGATGCGCCAGGACGTGCGCGGGTCGTTCAGCTTGGCTGTCAGGAACTCACGCACCGCTTCACGCTGCGGGTTGGTGGGGCGTCGGGCCAGGAATGCCAGCGCATCAAAGGCGCTGCCTGCATAGCGCCCGCTGAGATCATTGAGCCCCTGCAGGCGGCTCAGCACATCGGCCACGGCAGACTCATCGTCCTGCGCGCGCAGGGCTCGGACAGCGGCCATCTCCAGGCTGTGATTAAAGCTGCTGCCCTTCAGGTTCTTGCGGAGGGCTCCGGCCACTTCCTTGTCTCCGGGGCGTGCGCCCCAGGATTCGATGATGCTGGCCAGGATGTCGGGGTTCTTCTCACTCTGCGCCATCTGCCACAGCGTGGCCTGGGATTCCGGCGTGTTCAGCGCAGCCAGCGCCTGCACGATGGCTCTGCGCGCACGGGCATCCGTCTGCCCGCTGCTGCCTGCGATGAGTGCCGCGCGCGCCTCAGGTTCGGAAATTTTTGCCAGCGCTCTGGCCGCCTCTGCACGCACGGCGTAGAAGCTGTCCTCGCGCAGAGCCTTGCCGAGTTTGTCGATGTGGCTTTCTCCCAGCATCCCGATGGCCAGCAGCCTGCCAATCACATCCGACTGCAGCATCCGGTCCAGCAGCGGCCCTGGCGGGGTGAAGCTGATCTTCGCCAGCACGGTGTAGTCAGGATCAATGCGCACCAGTTCCGGCTGCGAGGGCAGGGGAAAATAAAAATCCTCCACATCCTTGCTCACATCCGCCTTGAAGCGCAGCAGCTCTTTCTGCCCCGCCACCGCAAACCCCACGGGCAGCGGCACGCGGAAAAGCCGCACCTGCTCGCTCAGCTTCTGCGTCTGTCTCACCGTGATCTTTGCCAGCTTGGCTCCGGCATCCCACGAGTAGTCGATCTTCAGCTCTGGTACGCCCCCATGGAACAGCCACTGGTCAAAAAACTGGTCAAACGACAGCCCGCTCACTTCCTCAATCACATCCTGCAGATCCTCCGTGCGCACGATGCCGTTGCGGTGCCGCTCCAGATATTTCGTGATGCACTTACGGTAAAGATCCGGGCCAAGCTGGCTGCGCAGCATGTGCAGCACCCACGCGCCTTTCGGGTAGGCGCGCGAGTCAAACTGCTGCATTGGGTCGCCGTAGTCACGCCACACGATAGGCCTCGTGTCGTTCGCTTGAAACACCTGCTGCGCCTCTTTCCAAAGGGCGTACTTCATCGCGTTAGCACCCAGCTTCTGCTCCTCGTAGAGGATCGTGTAGTAGCTGGCAAATCCCTCGTTCAGCCACAGGTGCGCCCAGTCACGGCAGGTCACCAGATCGCCAAACCACTGATGCGCCGTCTCATGCGCATCCAGCTCATGCAGGCTTCGCAGCTGCTCGGTGTCAGAGTTAAAAAGCATGTCCGCCGCTTCAAACGTGCAGCTCGTGTTTTCCATTCCGCCGGCGATGAAGTCCAGGCAGTACACCTGGTAATACTTGTCCCACGCAAACGGCACGCCGGTCTCCTTCTGGTAGAACTCAATAATCCTGCGCGTGTCCGTAAAAGCATTAGCCGCCTGATCCTTGTGGGAGGGCGGCACCAGCAGCGCCAGCGGCAGTGTGCCCGCCTTGTCCTCCAGCTTGTGGAAATAGCCCGCCGCCAGGGCGATCAGGTAGTTCACATGCGGCTTGTCCTGCAGCCAGTGAAACACCACCCGTCCTTCTCCTTCCGCCTTCTCGCTTTGCAGCGTGCCGTTGGAGATGACCTGCATGCCTTTCGGCACATGACAGATCACCTCGCTGGTGAAGCGCTCGTTGGGGTAGTCATGGCTCGGGAACCAGAAGCGGTGCTCCTCTGCCTCTCCCTGGCTCCACACCTGTGTGTCTCCCTGATTGTAGCCCATCTCCGGCGTGCGGAAGTACAAGCCATGATCCGGCCGTGCATCGTAGGTGATGCTCACGCTCGCTTCCGCATCCGGCGCGATCGGCTTGGCAAAGGTCAGGATCAGCTTGTCCGCCGTGACCTGATGCTCCGCCACCTGCGCTCCCGTTGCAGTGATGGAGTGGATGTGCAGATCCACCGCATCCAGCTCCAGCTTGTCCAGCGGCAGCGCTATCGGCTTGAAGCGCAGTGTCGCCGTGCCTGAGACTGTGCGTTTGGCAAAGTCCGGCGTCACATCCAGCTTCACATGCATGATGTCAGCGCGCCGGTCCCTGGCGTATTTCCGTCCGGGGATCAGCTTCAGCGGCTGCGGCATCAGCTGCTTGTTGCAGTGCAGGCACTCAGTCGAATCGGCGGCGGCTCCGAGGGTCAGCAATCCGAGGACGAGAAGAGAACGATGGATGCGCATGATGTTGCGACCATCCCGAACACCACCGTGGGAGGCAAGCACAATCAGGAAGGAGCCCCCTCCCGTCGCCGTATAAAGCGGGTCATGCTCACCTTTTCCGACCTCAGCCTGGGTTCCTCCCGCCTGCAGCGGCGCGATTTCCTGCGCATCGGCGGGCTGGGGCTGGGTGGCCTTGCGCTCGGAGATCTCATGGCTCTCAAGTCCCTGGCGGCCTCGAAAAAATCTCTCCTCAAGGACAAATCCGTCATCTTCCTCTTCATGCACGGCGGGCCGTCTCAGTTCGAGACCTTTGATCCCAAGATGGATGCACCCTCCGAAATCCGCAGCGTCACGGGCGAGATCAAAACCTCGCTCCCAGGAGTCACTTTCGGCAGCACTTTTGAGAGGTTGGCCAGATTGGCGGATAAATTCAGCATCGTGCGCTCCTTCGTCACCGGAGACTCCGTGCACGACATCAAGACCATCGTCGGCAAGGACACGCTTAAGGCAAACTTGGGCTCTCTCTATTCCCGCATGGCCGGACCTCTGCGCCAGGGCAGCGCCATGCCGACGAATGTGGCGCTCTTCCCTCAGGCTGTTGCGCCTGCAGCCAGGCCCGTCATCAAAACATTCGGCGACTTCACTTCCAGCGGAGAGCTTGGCTCCACCTACCAGCCCTTTGTTCCAGGTGCGGGCAGCGGTGCTCAGGCAGACATGACGCTGAGCATGCTCCAGAGCCGCTTGGATGATCGCCGCGCTCTCCTGACATCGCTGGACCACTGGAAGCGCACCATGGACGCCTGCCAGTCCGTGGCTGGCATGTCCGAGTTTCAGGCGCTTGCCTTTGATGTGCTGCGTCGTGGAGTCTCAGACGCCTTTGATCTTTCCAGGGAAGATCCTCGTCTCATCGCCCGCTATGACACAGCGCCCCTTTTGCCCAAGGACCGCATCAGCACCGAGTGGAACAACCGCGACCACTACGCCGACAACGCCGCCTCTCTCGGCAAGTTGCTCCTCTTAGCCCGGCGCCTTTGCGAGCGTGGCTGCGGCTTCGTCACCGTCACCACCAGCTTTGTCTGGGACATGCATGCGGACAACAACAATGCCCCCTGCCGCACTGGCATGGACTATGTCGGCCGCCCTTTTGATCATGCCGTCTCCGCATTGATCGAGGACATCGAGTCTCGTGGCCTGCGGGATAAAATCATGCTCGTTTGCTGCGGCGAAATGGGCCGCTCTCCCAAGATCAATCTCAAAGGCGGCCGCGACCACTGGGGTGGCCTCGCCCCGCTCATGATCTATGGCGGCGGTCTCAAAATGGGCCAGGTCATCGGCCAGAGTTCACGCAATGGCGGCGAACCCGCCTCCCAGCCCGTCACCATCCCCGACCTGATCAGCACCATCATGCACACACTCGTGGATGTCGGCATGGCACGTGTCACCGATGGTCTCCCTCAGGGCCTCCTTAATGTCGTCTCACGCGGCGAGCCCATTCGCGGTCTTGTCTGATTCTTTTTCCATGCGCACTTTGCTCCTCTCCCTCTCTTTGTTGACTGCCTTCTCCGCACTTTCGGCTGCCGAGCCCGTCACTCGCACCTTTTATGTCTCCGGCATGGAGTGCGGCAGCTGCGTTTACATGGTGCAGCAGTCCATCACAGATACGAAAGGCGTGGCGGATGTCAATGTGGCCCAGATCCTCGACAGCTACGCCACGGTGACCTTTGATCCCGCTGTCGTCAGCGACCAGCAGATCGCCCAGGCCGTGCGCGATGCCTACCCTCTCCACGGCATGCCGTATCTGGCCACGCTCAAGCTCACAGTGGCGGATTATGCGGGTAATGAGGCAAAAGTGGAGCGCCTCTTTTCGGAGTGGAAACAGTTTCTGAAAATGGAGGTCTTGGATAAAACCAAAGGAGCCCTCGTGGTGCATTTCCTGCCATTGGAGGTGGACAAGAAAAAAGCCAGTCCGCAGGGCTGGAGCTTCGCTCGGTGGTCCCAGGCCGCGCTGAAGCACGGCGTGAAGTTTAAGCTCCAGCAGGAAGGGCCGTAGTGCTCACTCTTCCTTCTTCTTTTTTTGCTTTTTGCCACCGCCTTTGCCCTTCTTGGTCTCATCAGAGATCGCTTTGACTTCCTCCTTCGGCAGCACGGCTCCTAGCTGGGCCTTGATGTCACTCATGCCCACTTCACCCGCCAGATTGGTCCACTCATACGGATCCTTCTCATGATCGTAGAGTTCCTCAGATCCGTCCGCATAGCGGATGTAGCGCCAGCGCGCATCGCGCACGGCGTGGTTCCCTTTGCCATGGGTGCACACGGCCACGCCGTCCCACTTCGCCGCCGGGTCTTTTAGCAGCGGCATCAGGCTCGCGCCTTTGACGTGCTCAGGCACCGGCAGGCCGGTCAGCTGGCATAGCGTGGGGTACATGTTGGTGTAATCCACCGGCGCGCTGCAGGTGGTGCCCGGCTTGGTCACACCGGGAGCCACGATCGCCATGCTGGTGCGTGTCGTCTCCTCCCACAGCGCAAACTTACGCCAGTGCTGCTTCTCGCCGAGATTCCAGCCGTGGTCCGTCCACCACACGATGATCGTCTTGTCCTTGCGCGGGCTCTGATCCAGCCCATCCAGCAGCCGGCCCACCTGGTCATCGAGAAATGAGATTGTCGCCAGATAGGCCTGCACGGCTTTCTTCCACTGGTCTCCTTTCAGCACCGCTGCATGGTCGCCTTCAGGGCCGGCCATCTTCACGCCTGCTTTGGGGATGTCATTGAGGTCGTCGTCCTTCGTCACCGGCAGCTTGATCTCCGCCAGAGGAAAGCGGTCATAATACTCCTTCGGCACATACCACGGCAGGTGTGGTTTGATGTAGCCCAGCGCCAGGAAGAGCGGCTTGTCTGTCGGCGCTGTTTTCAGATGGTTGATCGCCCAGTCCGTGGCTTTGTAGTCGCCCATGTCGGCGGTTTTGGCATCCACTGCACCCCAGTCAAAGTGGCCGCGGTTGAGTCCGTTCAGGTTTTCCTCATGCTCCTTGATGCTGGGAAACAGTCCTGCCCACTCCGTCCACGTGTCGGTGCGCCCCTCACTGCCGTAGCCGTGGTAGATCTTGCCCCCGCCGAGGGTGTTGTACCCGTTCGCCAGAAAGTGGCGGTTGATCGTGTTCACATCCTTCAGCACCCCCTGTGCAGGATCGCCGTTGGTGTAGATCCCCGTCTGCCATGGCCTCAGTCCGCTCATCAGCGCCGCGCGGGAGGGATTGCACGCAGGCGCGGCGCAGTGGGAGTTGGTAAAAGCTGTGCCTCGTGCCACCAGCCGGTCGATGTTTGGCGTCTTCGTCTGCGGATGGCCGCCGAGGTAGCTCGTCCAGTCGTTCAGGTCATCCACGGCGATGAAGAGCACATCAGGCTTGTTTTGGGCAAGCGCAGCCGCATTCAGCAGCAGGACAATCAGGGTGGTGAGACAGATCTTCATGGCCCGCCTTGAACGTGGCCATGATCATCGTCTTGCAGCAAAGCGCCGCTCAGTCCTCGTCTTTCTCCAGTCGGTACACTGAGCCCTCCTGGGAAAGCAGCACTGGTTCGCCATCCACGTCAGCTGTTACCAGCGTGGGGTTGAATTTGTGCTCGGGATCTTTGCGGTGCACCAGGTGGCGCTTCACCGCTTGGCCGCTGGCAGGATCCATTCCCAGTGCCCAGACGGTGCCGTACCCCCAGTCGGCAAACACAAAGGCCCCGTTCATTTGCGGCAGCTTCTCGCCTCGGTACAGCAGTCCGCCCACGATGCAGATGCCCTCGCCCCTCATTCGTGTGTAGGCATGCACAGGGTCGGTGGTGTTCGTTTCAGGCAGGAAGCTGTTCGTGTGAAAGCTGCTCTTCGTCGGCCCGTCCCGTTCGCTCCACCCATAGTTCGCGCCGCTTTCCACGCGGTTGATCTCCTCCCATAGATCCTGCCCCACATCCGCGCACCACAGCTGCCCCGTGCGCGCATCAAAGGAAAGCCCCCAGGGATTCCGGAAACCCAGCGCAAAGATCTCCTGCCGCACCGTTTGCACCTGAGTGAAGGGATTGTCCGCCGGAATCGCATACGGCAGCGCACCGCTGCGTCCATTCACGTCGATCCGCAGGATCTTGCCATGCAGTACCCAGGGGTTCTGCGCCTGGCGGTAGGGGTCGTTGCGCAGGCCACCATCACCCAGGGCGATGTAGAGAAAGCCGTCCGGGCCAAACAGGATGTGGCCGCCCCAGTGGTCAGCCAGTGGCTGGGGGATCTCCATTAGAATGCGTTCCGTTTCCGGCAGCGCGTCAGGCGTGGAATCCTTGGAGTTGGAGGCTCTCATCTCGCTGATCACCGTCCGGCGCGGATTGTTCTGCGAATAGCTCAGGTAGAAAAGCCGGTTCTCGGCAAAGCGCGGGTGAAAGGCGATGCCGTGCACCCCTTCTTCAAAAAGCACCACCCCCTTCATCTTCTCCCGAAAGTCGAGAAATGGCCGCCATTGGCCGCTGCCGTCCAGCCGTACGGCGCAGAATTCCCCCCGCTGCATCGCGATCACCTGCTCTCCGCTGGCATCCGGCAGGGAGGCCAGCATCACAGGGGAGTCAAATTCGCGGTCAAACGCCAGTTTCCTCAGCATGATGCCCGGCAGCGGCTCCTCAGGGATCTGCGGCGGGGGGATTTCCGGCTGCGCGGCGGGCACGGGCAGATTGGTGCCAAGTTCCGGAATCGCCGGGTAGGCTGCTTGGTGGGTCAGCATCGCCGCCAGCGTCAGGGCGGGCAGCCAGAAAGTGGCGGAGGAGGGAGTTTTCATGGGGGTATTGGCACCAGATGCATGGAGCATGCCATCCTGACAGCCCGGCTCCCTGCTCTGCTCGAAACAGATTCGTTGAGTGATTAAAATAAATGCTCGGATGGCATGAGGTTTGACGATTCAGCCTTGGCTGCAAAACACCTCATGTTATGAAGGACTCAATGCGTGACTATTAAGTATTAATCGCAATTAAGTCTTCAGATGCTCGCGACAGTTGGGATTGAGATTAAACGCAAGATTCCAAATTACGTCTTGAAAGTCATTCCAGACACCTCCGCGAGAAACTTTTTCCACGTCTTGCACTCCTCCCGCCACATGCCAAAGATAGGCGCTCCTTAACGATGAGCGACCCAATCAGTCATGAGTGCGGAATAGCGGTGGTGCGGCTGAAAAAGCCGCTGGGCTACTTCTATCAAAAATACGGCAACGCCCTCTACGGCTTCGATGCCCTCCAGGCCATCATGACAAAGCAGCGCAACCGTGGCCAGGACGGCATGGGCATCGGCTGCTGCAAGCTCGACATGCCTCCCGGTCTCCCCTACATGTTCCGCATGCGCAGCACGGAGAGCGTCGAGCGCATCGGCCAGGTCTTTGATGACGAGCGCAAGGAGTTCAAGCGCATCGCCCGCCGCATCGACAAGCAGCGCAAGGACGAGCGCGACCAGGAAGGCAAGGAGTTCGTCTCTTTTGAGGACGATCCGGACGCCATCAAACGTGAGTTCGAAATGGCTGGCGAGATCTACATCGGCCACCTCCGCTACGGCACCAGTGGCGACTTCGGCAAAGGTGCCCTCCATCCCTACATGCGCCGCACCACCTGGCCCACGCGCACCCTGATGGTGATGGGAAACTTCAATCTCACCAACACCCGCGAGCTCAATGAGATCATGATGAAGCGCGGGCAGCACCCCGTCTTCGGCACGGACACCCAGAGCGTCCTCGAAGAGATTGGCTTCCAGCTCGATGAAGCCCACACCCAGCTCTACCATGAACTGCGCGACTCCGGCATCCCCGGCGTGGACATCCCCCACCACATCAGTGAGCGCCTCGATGTGACGTCCGTCGTTAAGGAGTCCGCCAAACGCTGGGACGGTGGTTACAGCATCGTCGGCGTCATCGGAAACGGTGACCTCTTCGCCATGCGCGACCCCAGCGGTATCCGTCCCTGCCACTACTACGAGAATGACGAAATTTTCGCCATCGCCTCCGAGCGCGTCGCCCTCATGTCCGTGTTTGGCGTCTCCGAAGAGGACATCCATGAGCTGCCTCCCGCTCATGTGGCCGTGATCAAGTCGGCCGGCGGCATGACCATCCAGAAATTCACCGAGCCGCGCGACTTCAAGCCCTGCTCCTTTGAGTGTATTTACTTCTCCCGTGGCAACGACTCCGCCATCTACCACCAGCGCAAGGCGCTTGGTGAGCAACTGGTGCCGCAGGTGGTCAAAGCCATCGACAACGACTTCGAGCACACCGTGCTCAGCTTCATCCCCAACACAGCCGAGACCGCCTACTTCGGTTTCCTCGACGGCCTGCGCAAAAGCCGCCGTGTCGTCGTCAAGGAGGCGCTGATGGACATGCTCAAGCGTGGCGAATTCGACGAGGCCAAGCTCGACGACCTCGTCCTGCGCAACTGGCCGCGCGGTGAGAAGATCGCGCTCAAGGACATCAAGATGCGCACCTTCATCGCCCAGGAAACGGGACGCGATGCGCTCGTCTCCGGCAGCTACGACATCACCTACGGTGTCGTGACCTCGAAGGACAATCTCGTCGTCATCGACGACTCCATCGTCCGTGGCACCACGCTCAAGAAGAGCCTGCTGCGCATCCTCGCCCGCACCAACCCCAAGCGCATCATCGTCTGCTCCACCGCCCCGCAGATCCGCTATCCCGACTGCTACGGCATCGACATGGCCGAACTCGGCAAGTTCATCGCCTTCCAGGCCGCCGTCTCACTCCTGCGTGAGCGCGGTCTCGCCCACATCGTGCGCGAAACCTACCTCGCCTGCAAAGAAGAGCTTCGGAAGCCCAAGGAGGAGATGCGCAATGCAGTGAAGGCCATCTACGCGCCCTTCACCGATGAGGAGATCTCCGCCCGCATCGCCCAGATGATCAGCCCCGAGGACACCCCGTGGCATGGCACCGTGGAGGTCATCTACCAGACCATCCCGGACCTCCACTCCGCCCTCGGCGCCGAATACGGCGACTGGTACTTCACCGGCGACTACCCCACTCCCGGCGGCTTCTCCGTGGTCAACCAGTCCTTCATCCTCTACTTCGAGGCCAAAGACGGCCGCGCCCACGAGGCCCTGCTGTAATCGAGGTTGTCACTCCACTCACATCCCGCGTTAGCGTCCCCGGACTGCGGTGCTTGAGCACCGCTTCCGCCACGCCCTGCAGAGACAAAAACCAGAAGGGAAAGTTCTCCCCTCTCACACCACCCCAAACGCGCACACCTCGTTCTTGTTCGCGCACAGCCGCGTCAGGTGAAACTCCTCACACAGCGGCGGAGCCTCCCGCTTCAGAATGTCCAGCAGCGCGTACTCATCGTGCCCCTTGAATTTGATCGTCACCACAAACTGCCGCATGCGCTTTTCCCTCAGCCATTCCAGCAGCAGGTCGATGCTTCGCTGCGGCGCTGCGATCACATCGCACACCAGCCAGTCCACCGTCTGCGGCGGCTTGTATTTGAAGGCATCAGCCGTTTCAAAATGCAGCCTCGGATTGCGCATCAGATCCTCACGCAGCTCCGAGCGGTCAATCGCGATCACATGCGCCCCGCGCTGAATGCCGACATAGCTCCAGCTCCCCGGAGACGCGCCTAGATCCACGCACGTCTGCCCGCGTTCGATCCTCCGTCCCAGCCGCTGCTCGGACTCCACCAGCTTCGTAAAGGCACGCGATGGCGCGCTCTTGTCATCTGCCAGCGGCACTTCGCCACGTGGAAAGCTTGAGATCAAACCGCGCTCGGCATGCGGCAGAGGTGCCGCTGCGGCGGACAGCCAGCCCGTCTCTGGCGCAGTCAGAATGCACTGCACCAGCGATGTCGTCGCATCAAACACACCATCCGTATCGATCAGCGAGCGCAGCAGATGCCGCCTTTTCTTCTTCAGCCGCTCCACCAGCGCAGCTCGGATCAGCTCACAGCGGTGCAGCCCGGCCTTGCCTTCGCCATACTGCGGCCAGAGATGCAGCCGCCACGGCTGGTCATCTGGAAACACACCCGCCACAGCGTCAATAATCCGGTCCGCCCACCCGTTGATGGATGTGGGCGTCACCTCGGCCGCATTCGGCAGAGTCTGCCTCGCAAAAGCCAGTAGCAGCCCCTCCAGTGGCACCTCGGCGGCTATGCCCAGCCCCTCAATCTCATGCTGCACCGCGTCCGGCGCAGCACGGCGCAGTTCGTCGGCAAGAAAGGATGCTGTGTCAGGATCAGAGAGGAAAAGATGCACGCTTGGCGGTCTCAATCACGGTTTGGCAGCTGCGGGCTTCGCCGGGGCATTCTCCTTGAAGGGAGACACCACTCCTAGCGTGGACGGCAGGAAGTCATCCGTGCGGAAGCAGGATGCAGGCAGGCCCTCGGCATTGATCAGATTCGCATCCTCAGGCCAGCTGGCCCAGGCATAGCGCACACCCACTGGCTGCGGCACATTTTCACTCCACACCACGATCTCATTGCCTTCGATCTTCGCCTTGGCCCACACCCATTTCTGGTCCGCTCCGCTGATCTGAAAGCTCTTCGGCTCACCACCATCCCGTGTCTTCAACCCGGAGCCAGTATGGGTGAACTGCACCCTCACCTTGTCTCCCTGCACCACGGAGGAAAGATAGAGCGGCCCGCAGTACTCCGCGCCGGATTTGCCGTAGTCCTTCGCCAGAGCCCACAGCGCCAGGCGGCGTCCCACCTCCTGCTTGTTCTTCGGGTGAATGTCGTTCTGCTCGCCGATGTCGTTGATGATGGCGATCCCGCATTTGTCCAGAGTCTGGGCTGTCAGCGTCTGCGCCTCCTGCAGTTCCGCCCACGTGTCAGGCATGCCAGGATCCTTGCTCACGGGCTTGCCATTGCCAAAGTTGGCGAGCTGCACGATGTAAAAAGAGAAGGGGTCCACCCACTGCTTGCGCCAGTCATTGATCATAGTCGGCAGCAGCTCCTGATACTGGAAGGCACGCTTCTGATTCGACTCTCCTTGGTACCAGATGGCACCTTTGACAGCGTAGGGGATCAGCGGAGCCACCATGCCATTGAAGAGCACGCTCGGGCGGTGCTGTGTCTTGTTGGGATCATCCGGCGGGCGCGGGGCAGGGGGGCGCGGCTTCTTTTGGTCCGCTGGCAGCTTGGCATTTTCGGCATCGATCTTCTGTATCAGCGCCTGCCATTCGGCTTTGCGCTGGTCAAAGGCGGCCTGCTCCTTCGGTCCGTCCCATTTTGCCACAGCGTCCTTCCAGTCGGCCAGCATCTCGGCTGCACACGGGCGTTCTTCCAGTGCCTCAGCGCTGGTCCAGGCTTCGATTCGTGTGCCACCCCACGAGGTGTTGATCAGCCCCACCGGCACCTTCAGCACCTGGTGCAGATGTCGGCCAAAGAAATACCCCACGGCGGAAAACTCCCCCGCATTCGCACTGCTGGCCTCCTTCCACGCTCCTTTGCAGTCGGCCTCCGGCGTCAGGCTTGGCCGGCGCTCCACATTAAACATGCGGATCTGCGGAAAATTCGCCGCTGCGATCTCCTCCTGCGCCTTTCCTGCCTGCTGCACCGTCCACTGCATGTTCGACTGCCCGGAGCAGATCCACACCTCGCCCACCAGCACGTTCTTCACCGTGATCGTGTTCTTTCCAGCCACCACCAGATTGGCGGGCTGGGCGTTCGCATTCATCGGGTTTAGCGTGATCGACCACTTGCCGGACGGGTCCGTGACAGAGCTGTGCGTCTGATCGCCAAAGGTCACCTTCACATCCTCCCCCACCTCGGCGGTGCCCCAGATGCGTATCAGCTGGGTCTGCTGCAGCACCATGCCATCCGAAAAAATGGCGGGCAGTTTCACCTCGGCCTGCAGGCTCGTGGCGAGCAGGAAAAGACAGAGCGTGGCGTGTTTCATGGCGGCAAAGGTCGTATGAGGGCGTGTGGCGGGCAAGTAAGCCAAATGTCAGAGCAGGGTGCTGTCGTCGGTGCGCTCCAGGCGTCCGATCTTCTTTTTGATCGTCTCCAGCAGCACCGTCATTTCATGTACGCTCCGCAGGCACTCTTTCTGTGTCTCCTCGTCACCCAGTCCGGGCACGGCAGGGTGGATTTTCATGAACTGCAGGGCGATGTTTTTGCAGGCTTCACGGATCTGGGCAATGGCGGCGGGTCGGTCCATCCGTCCAGCCTAGAGCGCCCGCCCGCCTGCGCAAGACGCGGATCATTTCTCATCCCGCCCGCGGATGCGCAGGGAGTCCTTCAGGCTCACAAAGTCCGAGAGCAGAAAGATCACCGTAAAGAAAGCCAGCACCACCTCCATCATCGTCACCAGCTTCGCCGGGATCGTCTGCGGCGTCACATCCCCAAAGCCGAAAAAGGAGAAATTCAGCACGCTGAAGAAGAAAAACTCAAACAGCTGCTCCCCCTGGCTCCAGGCGCTGTTGATCGAGCTGAAGCTCTCCGGCTCTGCGGTCTCCAGGCACCAGTAGTCCAGTGCAAACGCCAGGGTGATCTGCGCCATGTTTACCCCCATGAGTCCCAGCACACGGTGGTAGGGCATGTCGTTCTGCGTGGCCATCAGGATGTGCTGCAGGTTTTCCACAAAGAAAAAGACCGTCTTGGCCAGCGCCACCGCCACCACTGCCACGCAGAAGCCGTGGCCTGTCAGCCAGTGCGCCCCCCACAGCATTTGCAGCCCCATTGCTAGCAGCACGATCACCACCACCTCGCCTCCTTGGCGTATGATTTGCGCTGCCAGACCAGATTCCTTGCTCATGATTCAAATTTGAGACTTTCTGGGCCGCCTCGTCGAGCGTAATTTCACCCGGCCGTCGTCATTGCCCCTCCCCTCATGAATCTCGTCTCCTCCGCCATCCGCTACTCCACCTACCTTCTCGCCATCGCTGGCGTGATCGCCATGGGGATCGTGCTGCAGACCATCCGCAGCCAGGAGACCGCCATGCCCCCGCCCCCCGTCACACCTCCCATGAAGCAGACGGCCGATGACATCGCCGCCACCGGCATCCTGGAGGCCAAGGACGAAAATGTCGCCATCGGCGTGCCCGTGTCCGGCTTGGTCGAGGCCGTCAAGGTCGCCGTCAATCAGACCGTCAAAGAAGGCGACGCCCTGCTCATCCTGGACGATCGCGAACTTAGCGCCTCCCTCCTCAAACAGCAGGCCGCCATCGCCATCGCTGAGGCCAATCTCGTCGTCGCCCGCGCCCAGCTCGCCAAGGTGCAGGATATGCTCGACCGCATGAAATCCGTCACCGACATGCGCGCCATCAGCCAGGACGACCTCCGCAACCGCACCAACGACGTCCTCGTCGCCAAAGCCCAGCTCCAGGCCGCAGAGGCCCAGCTTGCCTCTGCCAAGGCCGAGGTCCAGCAGACAGAGCTGCTTATCGACCGCCTCACCGTCAAGGCCCCCCGCGCCGGCACCATCCTCCAGGTCAACATCCGCACTGGCGAGTACGCCTCCCCCTCCAACAAACAGCCCGTCCTCGTCCTCGGAGAGATCTCCACCCTCCATGTCCGCGCAGATGTGGACGAGCAAAACGCCATGGAAGTTGCCCCCGGCAAAGACGCCACTTTCTCCCTCAAGAGCGACTCCACCCGCAAGTTCAAAGCCCAGTTCGTCCGCATCGAGCCCTACGTCATCCCCAAAGTCTCCCTCACTGGCGCCAGCACCGAGCGCGTGGACACCCGCGTCCTCCAGGTCATCTACAAGCTCGAGAAACCCAAAGACCAGGCCCTCTATGTCGGTCAGCAGGTGGACATCTTTATTCCACGGGGGAAGTAAAGGTCATTGGCGGAAGCATCGTTTGAGTTTCTCAAATTTAGGACTAGCATAAAACATGACGCTGCAAGTTCCAGACTCCGTCGCCGAACAGGCTGACTGCTCAGCCTCTGAGCTCATCTTTGGCATGGTGGTGGGGCTTTTCTATCAAGGTCGTCTGTCCCTTGGGCAGGCGGGAGAGGCACTGGGATTGTCCAAGGCAGATATGATGCACCAGCTGCACGAACGCGGACTGCCGATGGCTTATGGGGCAGATGATGCCGCTCAGGATTTGATCACGATTGATCGACTGTTCGGCCAGTCCGCTGCATCGCCCATGTCATGATCATCGTCAGTGACACCACAGCGCTGACGACTCTTATCAAGTCTGGCCTGGATTGGGTTTTGCCGCAGCTCTTTGGAGAAATCTTTATTCCAAAGGCTGTGGCGGATGAGCTTCTTAGTTTTCACTCTCGCTTGCCAGATTGGTGTACGGTCCGCATTGCCGCGACTGGGCCGCTTCAGGATCGTTTGCGCCAGGCGATTGATCTAGGGGAGGCCGAGGCAATCGTGCTGGCAGGTGAGTTGCAGGCTTCAGCTATCTTGTTGGATGACAAAAAGGGGCGCCGTCAGGCCGAGGCTTTGGGGCTCACCTCGCTGGCTTTGCCCGCTGTGCTGTTGGCAGCCAGACGCCAGAAAATCATTCCATCACTCGCGGATGCTTTCGATGCCATTGCTAAGCTGGGGCGTTATCGTGTCGCGGAGAGTGCCGCGCATTTGTTGCTAAGATCCGTGGGCGAGGCCTAGAAAGGAACTCCGATCTGCCAGGGAAGGGGGGACAAAGAACCATTGAGTCCTCCCAAATCCACGCAACAGTGCATCCCCCCTCGATTCGCATGCACTACCTCTCCACTCGTGGCCAGACGCGGCCGTTCACCTTTTCTGAAGCCGTCGAAGCCGGTCTCGCTCCAGACGGCGGCCTCTTCCTGCCTGAAAAGCTTCCCTCGATCGCAGACAAGCTGCCCGCGTGGTCAAAGCTCACCTACCCCCAGCTCGCCGCAGAGTTCTTTACCCTCTTCGCTCCCGAGATCAGTACCGAGGAGTGGCACCAGCTCACTGCCGAGGCCTATCGCCGCTTTGATTCACCGGACGTCGCTCCGCTGAAAAAGATCACCGACAAGACCTACATCCTCGAGCTCTTTCACGGTCCCACCCTCGCTTTCAAAGACTTCGCCCTGCAGCTTCTCGGCCTGCTCTACAAGCGCCAGGTCGCACAATCGGGCAAGCGCCTCTCCGTCCTCGGTGCTACCTCAGGAGACACCGGCTCCGCCGCCATTCACGGCTGCCTCGGTCGCGAGGGCATCACCATCTTCATCCTCTATCCCAATGGCCGCGTGGCTCCCCTTCAGGAACGCCAGATGGCCTGCACCGGCGCGGACAATGTCTTTGCCATTCCTGTGCCCGGCACCTTCGACGACGCCCAGCGCGTGGTGAAGGACGCCTTTGGCGACACCGCCTTCGCCAATTCGGTCAATCTCTCAGCCGTAAACTCCATCAACATTGCCCGCGTGCTCGCACAGTGCGTGTACTACATCTGGGCCTGCCTCAGGCTCCCTGAGGAGGCGCGTGCCACCGCCGAGTACGTCGTGCCCACCGGCAACTTTGGTAACGTGCTCGCCGGATGGCTGGCGCAGCAGATGGGCATGCCTGCTGGTGGCTTCCGCGTGGCCACCAATCAGAACGACATCCTGCACCGCTTCTTCGCCAGCGGCGAGTACCGCCAGAGCGAGGTCCACCCCAGCCACGCCCCCAGCATGGACATCCAGGCCGCGTCCAATTTCGAACGCTTCCTCTACTACATCCTTGGGCAGGACTCGGCCCGCGTGCGCGAGGTCATGGCGCAGATCAAATCCGGCGCCCCCTTCAGCATCCAGCTCCCTCAGACCTCCCTCCGCTCCACCCGCATGGACGACGAGCAGATCGTCCGCGTCATCGCCCAGATGTGGAAGGACTGGCAGTACGTACTCGATCCCCACACCGCCTGTGCCTTCACCGACATGGCGCAGGACCGCGTCAGCGTGGTGCTCGCCACCGCCAGCCCGGCCAAGTTCCCGGACGTCGTTCAGCAGGCCACAGGCACCGAGCCCACTCACCCGACTCTTGAGGCCCTGAAATCAAAGCCGCTGAAGACTTGGCCCATGGCCGCAGACGTCGCGACGGTGCAGGACTTCATCCGGCAACAAACAAGTCACTGAACCAAGTCTTGACCTGCAAGGCGGCGGACGAGTTTAATCGCATCCTCCCGATTCCATGAATCCGCTGCCCTACATTCTCGACATCACCCGTGCGGTAGATTTCTCCCCGTATCTCACCAGGGGCCTCGACTCCGGCGCTGGCGTCACGCTCATGGTCGGGTATCAGTACATCTATCCGCTCCTGATCGGCGGCCCTTTGCTGGTCATAGCCGCGCTGGTGCTGGTGAAAACCATGTACGTACGCACCAGGTTTTTCGCCATCGAGTTTGGCAATGAAGGATTCTTCGGCCGTATCAAGGTCATCGCACCCACTCTGGCCTTCAGCGTCTTGCTGCTGGTGCTGGGCGCGGCGGTAGCCTGGTTGGGATGGCAGTGCCAGGGTTACTCCGTCACGCTCACCGCTCAGGGTTTGCACCAGGTGTCGCGCAGCGGCTCGTCGGTCTATGCTTGGGCAGACGCCACCAGCGCCGCAAAGCGCATCAAATCCACCGAGTTCTGGGTGGTTTTTGCCCAAGGCAGCCGCAAATGCCGCGTCGAGTTCCAGCAGCGCTACATCGGCGAAAAGCTCCAGGACAAAGCCATCGCCATCACCGAAAACGCCCTGGCCTATTCAAATATTCAGCGCCTAGACTAGGTGTTTATATTAACTATTTTAGGCCGTGAGAGGATGGTAAGTGAAAAAATCAACAAAAAATGCTGGGCAGAAGCTCGTAGCCCCTCGAAGGTCGTTTATAGGTAGTGACGACCATCAGTTCACCATCTTGGAATTTGTCCCGGACAGGGTGATCTCGAATTTGCTGACAAGGGCAACAATGCTCAGCTTGCAATTCTCCCTGGTATCCAACGTTTGCGCCATGAAAAAACTCCTCCTGCAGCTCTGCCTCGTAGCACCCCTTCTCTCCGCCATCCATGCACAGCAGCCGAACGCTGACGGCTGGAAGACCATCCTCGCCACACGCGCGGACCTCAAAGACTACCCCAAAGGCCAGGCAGAGCTGCAGGACGGCCTCCTCCACACCCGCGCCGGCTACGGCCTCTGGGTGCCCCAGCACGCCCCGGACGGAGCCATCCGCGCCCGCCTTCACTTCCTTGAGGACACCGCCTTCCCCCAGCTCCGCATCCGCTGCAGCGGCGATCTCAGCAGCAAAAACTCCAGCTCCTACCAGCTCATGCTTTACATCCGCAAAGGGCAGGACTCCATCAGCGAGGGGCAGGTCACCGCCATCACGCAGGGAAAGGGCAGGCTCCTCGGCAGCTTCCCCCTGCCGCAGCCCTTCGCCCTCGGCGGCACCCTCGACCTCGAGATCTCTGTCATCCGGGATCACCTCCAGGTCCTCGTCAATGACAAGCCCGTCTACGAGATTCACGACACCACCCTCGCCGACGGCGTCGCTTGGGGCGTCGCCGCCGGCGAGGCCTGGTTCTCCCGCATCCAGGTGCGCACCCTCACCCACACTCCCGCGCCAGACGAGCCCTCGCCCGCCGCCCGCGTCACCCAGACCGCCGATCCCCGCATCCAGCAGCTCCAGCAGGCCTTCGCCGCCGCCATCGCGCGCGACATCACCCCCGGCCACCTTCAGGCCATCCAGGCACTCGACACCAAATACACCGCCGCGCTCGACCGCGCCCTCGACACCGTCACCAAGACCGGCGATCTCGACGGCGCCCTGGTCCTGCGCACCGAGAAAAAACGCGTGGAAGACAAAGCCCCCCTCCCGCCCACAGACAGCGCAGCCTCCGCGCTCCTCAAGCCCCTGCGCGCCACCTACCGCGCCAGCCTCATCCAGCTCGCCACGCAGCGCGACCAGCGCCTCCTCCCCCTGCGTGAAACTTACCTCCAGGCCCTCTCCGCCTACCAGGACGAGCTCACCCGCGCCCAGAGTCTCGATGCCGCTCTCGAAGTCAAAAAGTTCCGGGAGACCGAAGCTGCACGCGTCAAGACTCCCTGACCGATGCGTCGCCATCCGAAGCTGCTTAATCCCACGCCTGGTTTCAGTATCGTTTACAGCGTGCCCCGTCGCATTCCGCTGCCGCTGACATCGCAGGTTTTCGGAGCTGCTGCGTAGCCCCCGGTTGCTACTTCAGCGCCTTCACCAGCACCTTCGAGTTCCGCCCGCTCTTGTCATACTTCTCACGGCGGCTCAGCGGCAGCGCATCAGGTCCGGACACGGTGTAGCCCATCTTCTCCTCAAAGAAGCGGAACGCTTGGGTGCTTAGCGCAAAGAGCACCTCGCAGCCCCTCTGTCTGGCCTGCTCCTCGGCAAAGGCCACCAGCTTGCGCCCGTGGTTCTTGTTCTTGTGGGAGCGCCGCACAAACAGGCACGCCAGCTCGGCGATCTTCCGGCCGTCCTCTTCGTAGGTGTGCACCGCTACGGACCCGACAGGGTTGCCGTCGAGTTCAAAGACAAAGAAATCTTTGATCCGTGACTGGATCTCATCGCGGCTCCGCGGCACCAGCGCGGCATCATCCACACTCTGCTGCATCATGGAGAGCAGCGCAGGCACATCAGAGGCCCGGGCCTTGCGGATCTGCTGGTAGTCATCGGCATGGATCATCGTCCCCACGCCCTCATTAGAGAAGAGTTCTGCCAGCAGGGCCTCGTCCTGCGTGCCATCCACGATGTGCACACGCGGCACCCCTTCCTGGCAGGCCAGCGCGGCATACTTCAGCTTCGAAAGCATGCTTACATCATGCCGGGCTTCCTTGCGCTTGTGGATCTCCCGGGCCTCGGCCACGGAGAGCTGCTCCAGCCTTGTGCCATCGGTCGCGGTGATGCCAGACTCCGCCACAAAGATGACCTTCGCCGCCTTCAGCGCTATCGCCACCTCCACCGCCACGGCGTCAGAGTTCAGTCTCAGCGTGGCACCCCGTCCATCATAGCCCAGCGGCGGTACGATCGGGATGATGTCCGCCTTCAGCAGCGCGCGCAGAGACTCCTCATCCACACGCTCAATACGGCCCGTGTATTCCAGATCAATGCCGTCGATCACCCCGGCAGGATGCACCGCCAGCGCATTGGAAATCGCCACCGGCATTTCCAGCGCGGTCAGATCCGCCATCAGGTCGCTGCATTGGCGCATCACGGCCTCTTTCGCTATTTCCAGTCCTGCCGCGTCAGTACGGCCCATGCCGTCATCATTGCACAGCGGTACGCCCCGCTTGTCCGCCAGCGTCCGGATCTGCGCCCGTGCGCCGAAAACCAGCACCACTTCGATGTTCAGGGACTGCAGCACCGCCACATCCTGCAGCAGGCTCGCAAATCCCGGCTGCGTCATCAGCGCGCCATCAAAGGCGATCACGAAGACACGCTGCCTGAACTGCGGCACATAGCGCAGGATGCCGCGCAGGTCTTCGAAACGCTGGAGGGGTTTGGCGGGGTCGTTGTTGGTATTCACTGCCTGGGCGTCAAGATAGCACAACACCGGCGATTTCGTCCCAAAGTTTGTCAATCTCCTTCGGGCCGTGAGAGGGCTTCCCCGCTTTCGCAAACCAGTAGTCCGCGTTCCATTGGTCTCCCTCGATCACATGCAGCAGCGCATGAATCCACGATCCCATCTTGGTGTGGATGTCCTGCGCGATGTTGTGCGCGGCATCCCAGTTGTCCTGCTTGGCGTGCCAGAGCGCCAGCGCTTCCGGGGAAATGGCTTCGGCCTCCGCCAGGGAAGCGGTCTTGAGTTCGGCAGCGGTCATTTTTAGTCGTCCTCAGGCAGCGGTTTGCCCTTGGTTTCAGGTGCGAATGGCAGAATGAAAATGCCCAGCAGGAAAATGGCGCACATGGTCATCGCCGCGTAGCGCAGCGGCAGATCCGGGCCCTCTGCGGCAAACTTGCCATAGACGCCTGACGTCAGCGTCGCGGAGAAGAAGCTGCCTCCTGCGGCGGCAAAGCGCCCCAGATTGTAGCAGAAGCTCGTGCCCGTGCTGCGCAGCTTGCTCGGGAAAAGCTCAGGCAGGTAGATGGCAAAGCCGGCAAACACGCTCAGCTGCGCGGTGCCCATCAGGAACATCATCCAGCGGGCGGAGATCGGGTCGCTCATCTTCCAGTAAACCAGGAAGGTCGCCGTCAGCGCGGCGCTGAATCCCAGGAAGAAGGCCAGTCGGCGACCCAGCTTGGCCACGTTCGTAAAGAGGGTCATCCCCACCGCCGCACCCATCATGTTCCAGAGATAAGCCACCGAGATCGCATTGTTCACTTCTGCCGCGATCTTGTCAGGGGCCGTTCCCGCCTTTTCAAAGTACTGTTTGAAGGCCACCTTCTGCAGGTCCACGGCATACTCGCCGATGGCCCACAGGCCCACCACTCCCGTGCTGGCGATCACTGCACCCACGAGCAGGTTTTTACGCCAGCGTGCGCTGGCCAGCAGGCTGGCATACGGGGCCAGGATGCTCCCCTTGGGCAGCTGGTTCGTGTCCTTCAGGTGCTGCCAGGAGGCGGGCTCCTTGAGGTAGTTGCGGGTGAAGATGATCATCAGTGCAGGAGCCGCACCGATCAGGAACATCCAGCGCCAGCCCGACCCGGCGGTGATGGTATGGTTCGCCTCCAGGGAGTCGATCCCGATCTTGGCAAACCCTGCCGTGATGTTGCCGATCGTGGACAGGATCTGCAGCAGCCCCAGGCACTGGGTGCGGGCACCGTTCGGCACCGTCTCAGCGATCAAGGCCACAGCCAGGCCAAACACACCGCCCACACCCACTCCGGTGAGGAAGCGGAAAATGGTGAAGTCGAGCTTGGTCTTGCTGAAGTAGCTCAGGCCGGTGAAGGCGGAGTAGATCAGGATCGTCAGCGTCAGCATCCGGGCGCGGCCATACTTGTCTCCCAGCGCGCCAAAGATCAGTCCACCCACACCCCAGCCGATCAGAAAGCAGGCCGTGACCACTTTGCCAAAGGCCTGCAGGTCGGGATTCGTCGGGGGCAGTTTCATCAGCTCCACCAGCGCAGGCACACGGGCCAGTGAGAACAGCCGCTGGTCCAGGCAGTCAAAGAACCATGCGGCTGAAGCCACAATCAGCACAAACCAGTGGTAGCCGGTCAGCTGCTTGTACCAGGGAGCGGTGGAATCGGGAGTGGACGGGGTGCTCATGAAGCGCGGATGTTGAATGACATGCCGGGGGATGACAATACCGAATTCACACGAATCACGCCGCCGCCGGAGCACCGGTTCTTTCACTCATCTTGCTTCTTGGGCGGAAGATTCAGGCCTCGGCCCAGCTGCATGCAGATGGCTCAAGATGAACGTTGAATTTTGAGCGCCGGACTCTACAAAGTCTCATGCGCAGAAACGTCGCACTTCTCCTACCATTGGCTCTCGCATGCTTTGTCGTGGCCTGCGCCACGTACGATGGCTCACGCGTGGCACGCTGGGAGTCACGCTTTGCTCCCGTGCCTCCGGGTGTGCTGACTCCGGACCAGCTGCTCGCCGAAACGCACGTCAAGCTCGACATCATCCCCGCTGGCACCGTGGGCCGCCGCTACTACCGGCCCATGAAGCCGCGTTACATCACCATTCACAGCACCCAGAACTACACCGGAAACGCCTATCAGCACGCCCTCGCGCTCAAGCGCGGCGCGCTCCGTGCCACCAAGCGCAAAGGCGGCAACCGCATCGGCTTCCTCACCTGGCACTTCACCGTGCAGGACGACGTGGCCATTCAGCACCTCCCTTGTCGCGAGCAGGGGGAGCATGCCGACTTCGACGGCGTGGGAAATAACTACAGCATCGGCATCGAGATGTGCGAGCACAATGGCAACGACATCGCTCTCACCATCGATCGCACCGCCCGCCTCGCCGCCTACCTTATGCGGGCCTACGACATCCCTCTCAGCAATGTGGTGCCTCACTATCACTGGCCGCGCTACGGCGTTTCTCCTCTGCACAAAGACTGCCCTCATTTCTTGCTGGAGCGCGGCAGGCCCGGGCAGACCTGGCGCTGGTTCCAGGGCCGTGTGCAGTTCCACTACAACCGCATGCTGGCAGGTCCGGCCACACCCTTGGGCTGACCTGCCATGAAAGCTGCCCTGCTCCAGCTCGTGCTCCTCCTTGCGGGCGTTTCATCCTCCCGGGCCCAGAGCACGGTGACATGGCCTGAAAAGCCCGTGCCCGGCAAAAGCACGCAGGTCGCCATCCTGGAGGACAAGCGCATCAAGGAAAGCTCCGGCCTCGCTCTGGGCATCCGCGATCCCTCAGTCTTCTGGACTGTGAACGATTCCGGTGGCGAGCCCTGCGTCTTCGCCATCGACCGCAGTGGAAAAACCCGCGCCAAAGTGCGTGTGCGAGATGCCGCCAATTTCGACTGGGAAGACATCGCCTCCGGCAAGGACGAGGCCGGAACTCCCACCCTCTTCATCGGCGACATTGGCGACAACTTCTTCATCCGCTCCACCATCCAGGTCTATCAGATCCCCGAGCCCGCCATCCGTGCCCCCGGCCAGTCCGTCGAGGAAACCGAGACCGCCGAGCCAATCATCTGGCGCGCCAATTATCCCGACGGCCATCGCAACGCCGAAAGCCTGCTTGTCCATCCTCAGACCCGCCGTCTCTACATCCTCACCAAGAGCGATGACGGCAAATGCGCTCTCTACGCCTTCCCTCAGCCGCTTCAGCCCAAGGTCAGCATGACTCTGGAAAAAGTCGTCGATCTGGCCTTCCCGACGCTCATCCGCGCCGGCAAGCGTCCGCATGACAACTGCATGACCACCGCCGCCTGCTTCTCGCCAGATGGCACCCGCATGGTCGTCTCCACCTACAGCAGCCTCTACGAGTGGCAGTTGCCCAAAGACAAGCCGCTCTCAGAGGCCCTGACACAGCCGCCCATCCGCATCGAGCCCCAGCTTCTCCGTCAGCTCGAAGGCGTGTGCTACGACACCGACAGCCTCACCCTCTGGATGTCCAGCGAGCATCTGCCCACACCCCTGCTCCGCGTCACACGCTGAGTGGGGTTGCTGTTATAGTACCACAATCGGTTGAAAACAGGTCCGTTCACTTTTGACCGTAAGCACTTCTTCATCGCACCAGCCCCAAAGGGGCTGCGTATTTAAGCCCAAGGGTCAGCCGAGCCTCAGCGAGGCGACCCTGGGTATGTGCACGCGAGACCGGAAAGCAAACCTATTGCTTTCTTTGCACATCGCGCTCTCCAGCAGCGTCTCCCCGCCATTCCGCTTCGCCGTGACTCCCTTCCCGCCTCGATTCCACACGGTCAGTCGCTTCTTCAAGACGGCTTGATCAGCCGGGGAAAAAGTCCCGTTTTGAGTCGCCTGTGGTATTACTTTACCCACTCAAAGAACCCCATGGCCTCCAGCTCGCCATGCAGCTTGTCCTTCTGTGCCGGTGTCAGCGTGTTGTTCGGCAGTCTTGCAGGGCCCACATCCACGCCCAGCATGCTCATCACTGCCTTGGCAGCACCCATGTATCCATAGCTGGCCAGAGCACTGATGATCTGCACACCACGGAATTGCTCCACCCGCGCCGCCTCAAAATCCTTCTGCGCAAACGCCGCCAGCAGTCGCGAGTAAATCGGTGCCGCAAAGTTGAATCCGCTTCCCACCGCTCCCTTCGCGCCCATCGCCAGCGCGCCGAGCATGTGCTCATCGCAGCCAAAGGGCACATCCCACCCACCGCTATCAGCACGCAGGCAGTACTGGTAGGCCATGAGGTCAGGGTTCGTGAATTTCACACCCGCCAGATTCGGAATCCGCTCACGCGCCTGACGCAGAAACTCGGGCACTGGCAGGTTCACTCCCGTCATCGAAGGAATGTCATAGTAGTAGAAAGGCGTCTCCGGAGCCGCCGCCGCGATCTGCGCCATCGTCTCCACCAGCAGCTCCACGTTTTTCGGCTTGAAATACATCGGCGTCAGCGCCGCGACGGCTGCTGCCCCCAGCTCTTCGGCCTGCTCCGCCAGCGTCTTTGCATCCGCGACACAGTTCGCTCCCACATGCACCACCACACGCATCTCGCTGCCTTTCGTCACCGCCATCCAGCATTTCGCCAGCAGCAGGCGCTCCTCCAGCGTCAGTGAGTGGCTCTCCCCCGTGCTGCCGCCGATGAACACGATGTTCACCCCCTTGCTTTGCAGAAAAGTCGCCTGCTTCTCCACCACATCAAGATTGAGAGCACCATCAGGATGAAAGGGCGTGTGCGTGGCCGTCACGAGACCGTGCAGGCGTTGGTGGGTTGGCAGGTTCATCATAATGCCCAAACCTGCGGGCAGCCAGATTCTCTGCAACATGAATCCGGGTGGTGAGTTTGTTTGTCCATGCGCATCGTCAGCCTGCTCCTCCTCCTGCTCACCGCAGCTCTTCATGCCGACGACTGGCCCCAGTGGCTCGGCTCTCAGCGGGACTCCGTCTGGCGCGAATCCAGCATCCTCGACACCTTCCCCCCCGGCGGCCCTCCCGTCCTCTGGCGCGTAAAAATCGGCGGTGGCTACACCGGCCCCGCCGTGGCCGATGGCAAAGTCTATCTCATGGACCGCCAGGTGGCGGACAAAGCCAGCATCCCCGGCAACGCCTTCGCCCGCGGCCTCATCCCGGGTACCGAGCGCGTCCTCTGCCTCGATGCCAAATCAGGCTCCCTCATCTGGGAGCACCGCTACGACTGCACCTACACCATGAGCTACTCCACCGGCCCGCGCTGCACCCCGCTCGTCAGCGGCGGCAAGGTGTGGACCCTCGGCGCGGAGGGAAATCTCCTCTGCCTCGACGCCGCCAGCGGCAAGGTTCTCTGGTCACACGACTTCAAATCCGAATACGGTGCCAAGACTCCCATGTGGGGCTTTTCCGGTCATCCGCTGCTCGACGGCCAGCGCCTCATCTGCCTCTGCGGCGGCCCC
>APMI01001957.1_pt1 | contig 135893 bp, 119 predicted proteins | sample 667938 | NCBI WGS metagenome assembly APMI01 (sample SAMN01084076, study PRJNA167559) | wastewater metagenome | biome: Wastewater | place: Denmark: Ejby Moelle, Odense | collected 2011-11-28
CGGAAACCATGGTTATCTAATATCCTAAAGATAGCTTGAGACAAACTAAAGGAAACATAGAGGCATAGAAATGCTGTCTGAATCAGAATTTACAGCATCTGAGAATTATCAGAATAATATAAGCAGCCGGCCCTCCAAACCTCCCTAAAGGGAGGCTTTAATACAAAAAAAGGTCTACGCTACTGAGTAGCTTTATTCTTTACCTGCCGCAATTTTGCGCTTTTTATCAACCCCTCTAAATCTCCCCTTAAGCAGGGGAGACTTTAATGCACCTTACGGAAGTATCCTTTGCTACCTGATCGCTATAGCTTGTAGTTTGGGGCTATTGTATATCTGCGGGTCTTTGCGGATGTCCATGCCGAATCTGTCGGATAGTTCATGGGCGGTGTATTGAGGTGTGAAGTCTTTGCGCGGTGCAGGGGCGGTAGTTTTAGCTGGGGTGGTGTTAGCTTTATTATCTGCAGCGGGAGGTTGGGGTGTTTCCATTGGCTGTTCGAATTCTGCGCGGAGGTGAGAGGGTAGTTCTCTTTCGCCCGTGGTATTGTAGCCATAGTTTTGCCTCAGGATGAAGAAGCAGGCTGAAGGGTTGAGCCTTTTGAAAAGGGCGCCCTCTTCGAGCTTGGTGATAAAAATCTGCTCTATGTAGTAGATGCGGTCCATGATGTCGCCATCGAGTTCCCATATCTTTTTGAAATAGGACCACAGTTGCTTGTAGCTTTTGACCCGGAGCAGGGCCTGTGAGAGCGTGTGGATGGACTCATCCCAAGCCAGGGTCTCGATATGATCGAGCAGATGATTGGTTTGTGCTTTGCTCCATTGGAGGCGTTGGTATTGCCGGTAGGTGCGGACATAGGTGTTTATTTTGAAGTGAAAGAATACGGAGCAGAATTTTCATAATGGTTTTGAATAATTCAGAATAAATACAAATACGCTATGGGGCCACATAGAAACATAGAGACATAGAAGTTCAACCTTGCATATCCAAACAAAAGGTTACTTCATGAATACATTTTTTGAACCACATAGAACACATAGGTCACATAGAAAATGCAGTGGCGCTCAGGTTCGATGAGGATGGTACAAAGGTCTGAAAGAGGGGGCTTAATTTTTAGCGGAAATGTTCACAAAGGCATTTTGGGGCTGAAGAATTACTCACAAAGAATATAGGGCGATGCCATATCCAGAAGGCGTGTTGCCCCTTTGGGCTTAATACCAATACAAAAAACGTAGGGCGATGCCCGATTCTAGTGACGCGTCGCCCCGTTGGGGCTTAATACAAATACAATGGGGTTCGACTACTTTTTTCGCGGCATTTCCTTCATGCCCAGCCAGTCGAGGGCGTTGCGGTAGTGTAGTTTGTCGCGGGTCTCTTGTGATATCTTCAGCTCGGCTATGATCTCGCCGGGGATATCATCGCCCAGGGGGAAGGGATAGTCGCTGCCTATCATGATACGGTCCTCGCCCAGGAGGTCTATGACAAAGCGGAGGAAGTTGGCATCATGTATCAGGGAGTCCACGTAGAACTTGCCCAGGTAGTCGCGCGGGTTCACATCATTGTCTATAGCAGTCAGGTCGGGGCGCACTTTATATCCCTGCTCTATGCGGCCTATGGTAGATGGGAAGGAGCCACCACCATGTGCAAAGGCTACACGCAGGCTCTTGAATCTCTCAAACACACCGCCAAAGATCATAGAGCAGATAGCGCGGGAGGTCTCTGCCGGCATACCCACGAGCCAGGGCAGCCAGTATTTGTCCATGCTCTTGGCCCCCATCATCTGCCAGGGGTGTACGAAGATGCACATGCCGAGCTTCTCCGCCGTCTCGTAGACGGGGAAGAACTGCGGCTCATTCAGATTGATGTCATTGATATTGGTGCCGATCTCTATGCCGCGTAGGCCTAGCCGGTGGCAGCGCTCCAGCTCCTTGACCGCCAGCTCGGGGCTCTGCATAGGCAGGGTGCCGAGGCCGGTGAAACGATCCGGATAGCGCTCTACTACCTCTGCAATATGATCATTGAGAAAGCGTGCTACATCGAGGCCATCCTGCGGGCGGGTCCAGTAGCTGAAGAGCACAGGTATAGTAGATAGTACCTGCACGTCTATATGATGATGATCGCACTCTGTGATGCGCACAGCAGGGTCCCAGCAGTTGGACTGTATCTCGCGAAAGAACTCATCGTCTTTCATCATGCGAGCGCAGCAGGGCTTGTGATGCTCCAGGCGTATGAAGCCGCCGTAGCCAAACTTCTCACTCCAGCGCGGCAGGTGCTCTGGCATGATGTGCGTATGGATATCTATCTTGAGAGACACGTGAGGGAGTTTTGGTACTACAAACAAAGAAATTTTTTTGATGACCGTATAATCCTCTTACTACCAATTATTTGTACCTTGTACTATCATTCATTTCACACCCACAAAATACAAAGCTATGCTACAAGAACTTTTCAACCTCGTATCACAACACGCACAAGATGCGATAGTGAATAACAGCGCCGTGCCCAATGAGCACAATGACGCAGCGATACAGTCCGTGACAGATGCCATCCAGAGCGGCCTGCAGGGCCAGGCAGGCAGCAACCTGAGCGATCTGGTAGGCATGATACAAAACGGTAACCTGGCACAGAGCCCGATGGTGCAAAACATCATCAATAGCGCTGCAGGCAGCCTGGCCGATAAGTTTGGCGTGGATAGCAATCAGGCAGCGTCTATCGCCTCCTCGCTGATACCACAGGTCATGAGCAGTTTTGCCAGCCAGACGACAGATCCGGGCAATAGTACCTTTGACCTGAATAATGTGATCAGCTCGCTGACCGGTGGTGCCAACTCTGGCGGTGGTGGTGGTATAGGCAGCCTGCTGGGCGGCCTGCTGAAGTAAGGCAACCCTTGCTAGAGGGATACTTAATGCAAAATGCATTTTGAACCACATAGAGCACATAGAGACATAGAAAGTACAGTGTCATTACCTTTATCAATATTTAGAAGGGAAATGTCAATACAAACAGTCACCTCTCCCAACCTTCTCCGAAGGAGAGGGCTAAATATAAAATGACAAAGCGCCCTTGATGAATCAGGGGCGCTTTGTTTTAACTCTGGAGGTCTTTGATTGATGGTGAGCCTGGCTCGACAGAAGCTTCCTTTGAAAGGTTGGAATTTTGGGGTCTAACCAAATGCCGTCCCCATCCAAACCTTCCCCCAAGGGGAAGGCTTTAATGCATGTGTGCTCAATTACTTTTTGATGCTGTCTGCCGGGGTAAACTCTAGAGAGAGCGAGTTGACACAGTAGCGCTGGCCGGTCTCGGTAGGGCCGTCGTCAAAGATGTGGCCGAGGTGGCTGCCGCAGCGGCCACACATGATCTCGGTGCGCACCATACCATGAGTCGTATCCGTCTTGGTGATGATCTTGCCACCCTTGATCTCACGGTCAAAGCTAGGCCAGCCGCAGTGCGAGTCAAACTTCATATCTGAAGTGAAGAGCTCATTGCCGCAGGCAGCACATTTATATACGCCCTTGTCTTTGGTCAGGTAAAACTTGCCTGTGAAAGGGCGCTCGGTACCTTTCTCGCGGAGCACATAGTACTGCTCGGGAGTGAGGTTTTTTTGCCATTCTTCATCTGTTTTTTTGACTTCAAAATCCATCGTCTGTTTTGGTTTATCGGTTTGAGAATGTGTCGGGTCCCCGCCGGTGTGGCGGCAGGAGGCAAATACGATACCCGCTGATGCCATGAGGAGTAGGATGAGGAGGTATTTCATGTCAGTATATACGTATGAGGATATGGTTCCTTGCAGAGGATTAACATTTTGTGGGAGTAAATTGTTCACCTCACCCATCCGCCTTCGGCACCTTTCCCTACTGAAGGAGGGAAAGAACCATAGAGCTAATGAGCCTATTAGAGCTAAACACTGTCCTTAGAAGTGCTTCCAGCCCTGTGCGGTGAGGTGGTGGCGGTTGCCGCCTTTGGTAAGGAGCATGGTGCCGTCCTCTTTTGTAGTGATCTGGCCGATGATGGAGATAGATGGGTGGTCGGCGATCTTGGTCTCGTCCTCAGCCTCTATGGTGAAGAGGAGCTCATAGTCCTCGCCGCCATTCAGCGCGCAGGTGATCGGGTCCATATTAAACTCCAGGGCCTGGTGATAGGCATCCTCAGAGATAGGTACGCGGCTCTCGTGTATCTCACAGCCCACACCGCTCTGGCGGCAGATGTGCAGGATATCTGATGAGAGGCCATCGCTGAGGTCCATCATAGCGGTAGGTTTCAGGTCTATCTCGCTCAGCAGTTCTATGACATCGCGGCGGGCCTCCGGCTTGAGCTGGCGGCCTACGAGGTATTTCTGATCACCTAGATCAGGTTGTATGTTGGGGTCCTCGAGGAAGAGGCGCTTCTCACGCTCCAGCAGCTGCAGACCGAGGAAGGCAGCGCCGAGGTCGCCTGTCACGCAGATCAGGTCGCCGGCTTTGGCACCGCTGCGGTAGACGATCTTGTCAGCATCGGCCTCGCCGATGGCGGTGACTGAGATGACAAGGCCTTTCTGGGAAGAGGTAGTATCGCCACCTACCAGGTCTACGCCGTATATCTCGCAGGCGTGGTAGATGCCCTCGTATATCTCGTCCAGCGCCTCTACGGTGAAGCGGCTCGAGAGCGCGAGTGAGATGGTGATCTGGCGCGGTGTGCCATTCATGGCATAGATGTCGGAGAGATTGACCACTACGGCCTTGTAGCCCAGGTGGCGCAGGGGTGTGTACATTAGGTCAAAGTGTACACCCTCCACCAGCATATCGGTGCTGACCAGTACTCTTTTGCCAGAGGCATCTATGACTGCGGCGTCATCTCCTATGCCCTTAAGCGATGATGGTTGATTGAGTTTAAACCGGCGGGTGAGGTGGTCTATGAGGCCAAACTCGCCGAGCTGGTCGATATTGGTGGTAGGAGTTGTATTTTCTGACATGGGGGCAAAAGTCAGGGAAAATCGGGTAGGAAGCAAACACCTCACCCATCTGCCTTCGGCATCTTCCCTCTCCCAAGGAGATGGAAGAACTATGGGCGCATAAGTTGCTCTTGTATGGTGAGCGTGACCTGAGAAACGGACAGGGTGGATGCTTATCAGGCGTGACATGTGCGAAAGGGTACTGGCATTGTTGCGTCTATTGGATATTTTTACACAAGCAAAAACCATATAATGGCACTCGAAGAAACGATCAATAACGACCTGAAGAAAGCAATGCTGGCAAAGGACCAGGCAGGCATACGCGGACTGCGCGCTATCAAGGCGGCTATCCTGCTGGCCAAAACAGAAAAAGGCGGCACCGGAGAGGTGAGCGAAGAAAAAGAAATGCAGATCCTGACCAAGATGCTCAAGCAGCGTAAGGAGTCTATAGAGGTATTTGAAAAGCAGGGGCGCGCAGACCTGGCCACTACGGAGCATGAGGAGGTAGCGGTAATAGAGCGCTATATGCCTGCCATGATGAGTGATGATGAGATAAGGGCTGTGGTAGAGAAAGTGATAGCTGCTACCGGCGCAACCTCTCAGAAAGAAATGGGCAAGGTAATGGGCGCTGCCTCAAAGGAGCTGGCCGGCAAGGCAGACAATAAGAAGGTGTCAGAGATCGTTAAAAGTCTACTGGCGTAATACAGTTTTAACCGCTAAAGCGCAAAAACGCAAAAGGTTCTTTTAAAATCCTTTCGCTATGGTATTTGATATCCTGTTCCTGATATTCATAGGTGCCGGTTTCTACTGGGGCTACCAGAAGGGCATCATCTATGCGGTGTTTTCGCTGATGGCTTATTTCATCGGGGTGATCGCCGCGCTGAAGTTCTCGTATGTGGCGGTAAAGTACCTGAATGGCGCTGTACATATGGGGCCGAAGGCTATATCTATCCTGGCATTCATCCTCGTTTTTATACTCGTGGTGCTGCTGGTTCGCTTCATAGCCTGGGGGCTGGAGAAAATACTGCAGTCTTTCTCGCTGAACTTTACTAACCAGCTGGTGGGTGGCCTGCTGTACTCCCTGATAGGTTTGTACACGCTGTGTATCATGATCTGGTTTATGAATAAGTGGGAGGTATTTCCCGATAGCCAGAAGGTCTCGTCTCATGTGTATCCATATATAGCCGATACGGGACCGAAGGTGGTGGAGTACTCTGGCAATGTGGTGCCCTTCTTTAAGGATGCGTTTCACAATCTGGACTCGCTGATCAAGGGGGCGTAAGAAAGCGACGAGGGACGGGTGTCGAGGGACGGAAGCAAAAGCCATCATCAGGCGTAGTACCTAAGTTGAAGATTGCTTCGCTCCGCTCGCAAATCAGCTTGTTTTATTTAGAACTACAATTTGCATCTTCGCAGCGATGGTGCTCCTCATTGATAATTACGATTCATTTACCTACATGCTGCGGGACTATATCCTGCAGGCGGGTGAGGAGTGTCTCGTGGTGCGCAATGATGAGATGACATTAAATGACATTCATCAGCTTTCCTTTGACTCTATCGTGATCTCGCCGGGGCCTAAGGCTCCTGCAGATGCAGGCATCACGATAGATGTGATCCGCACGTACTGGCAGCAGAAGCCTATACTGGGTATCTGCCTGGGGCATCAGGCTATAGGTGAGTTCTTTGGTGCGCGGCTGGTGCGGGCACGGGTGCCGATGCATGGCAAGACCAGTACTATCTCGCATGAGGACCATCCGATATTTATTGGCATTCCTCAAAGTACGAAGGTGATGCGGTATCATTCCCTGATTCTAGAAAGTGAATCATTTGGGAGGACGCAAAATATTGCGATCATGCCACAGGAGGGGAATGAAGGAATTGGGAAGACGCAAAATATTGCGTCTCTACGGGTGATAGCGCAGACAGTTGATGGTGAGGTGATGGGAATAGCGCACCGGCAATATCCTGTAGTGGGGCTGCAGTTTCACCCTGAGTCGGTGCTGACGGAGCATGGTCTGAATATGATCCGGAATTGGTTTCAGTATCTGCGTAGCCCTCTTCCGCTCCACTCGCACTAAGCGCGCGAAGGCTCAAAGACATTATGTCGAAAATCAGCTTCTCAGGTACAATAAAACAGCATAAGCAGAGTCTTTAAATGCAAGGGATATATGATTGAGCCGCTATACTTTGCGGTCATTGATAGTTAACTCTGAATTTGATTTATTCAATTATATTTGGCGCATTCGCATCCATCATGCAGTTTCAGATACAAGAAGAAGGTGAATTTAAGTGGGTAGAGCAGGGCGAGGGAGAGGTGATCTTCCTGCTGCACGGGCTCTTTGGTGCTTTGAGCAACTTTGCTGATACGATCAATCATTTCTCGAGTCAGTACAAGGTGATCATACCACTGCTGCCGCTCTACAGGCTGGAGCTGGAGCGCACCTCAGTGATGGGTATGGTAGACCACGTAGATGAGTTTGTAAAATGGAAAGGCCTGAAAAACCTGAACCTGATAGGCAACTCCCTCGGCGGCCACATAGGCCTGCTGTATACGCTGCGCCGCATGGAGAATGTGAACTCGCTGACGCTGACTGCCAGCTCAGGCCTCTTTGAGGCTTCTCTCGGAGACCAGTACCCGCGCAAGAGTGACTACGAATTTATCAAGCGCAAGACGGCAGAGACCTTTTATGATCCTGCTATGGCTACCAAAGAGCTGGTAGACGAGGTCTACGATATAGTCAATACGCGCGACAAGGCACTGCGCACGATCTTTATAGCCAAATCGGCACTGCGCCACAACCTGCGCGAAGACCTGGCCAAGATCACCATCCCATGCAACCTGATCTGGGGCGCTACTGATACGATCACGCCACCATTCGTGGGTGAGGAGTTTCACAAGCTGCTGAGCAACTCTGAGCTGACCATTCTGGAGAAGTGCGGCCACGCACCGATGATGGAGCTGCCCGATCAGTTCAACGCCTGCATGGAGCGATTTTTACATAAAATTTACAGTAAAGCGTAATCGGGAGCGACTTTTGTACGTCTATATACGTATATAAGCGTATTGCCGTTATATTTGATATAGAGGCAGCGGTTTATAGCTTCCGCACGTTTGATAAAAAAGGAGAGAGACATGTACGCCCGCGATATAGTAACAGAAGGAATAAAACCACTCGACTACAATGATACCGGTGAGAATGCCATCGTGCACATGCACGAGTATAATGTAAACCAGCTGCCGGTGACGGAGGATGGAAAATACGCAGGCATCATCAGCCTGGAGGATATCATCAGCCTGAAGCATCTGAACGACTCTATCAAATCACTGAAGATACCGCTGAGGCGCCCGTATGTGCTGGAGAACGCTCATCTCTACGACGTGATAAAAGCCGCCGTAGAGTATAATGTGAAACTGGTGCCTGTACTAGACAAAGATGACCTCTACATAGGCCTGATCACCGCAGAGAGCAGCCTGAAGGCTGTAGCCAAAATGCAGTCTGTGATGGAGGAAGGTGGTATGCTGACTCTGTCTGTGCCCGTGCGCGACTATCAGCTATCTCCCATAGCCCGCATAGTAGAGGACAATGGCGCCAATATACTCAACCTCTATACGGAGATAGACCAGAAGAGCAGCACTGTAGAAGTGACGATGAAGATCAATACCAATGAGCTCTCTCCTATCATTGCCGCCTTTGAGCGGTATGAGTATGAGGTGAAGGACGTACGCCAGGACCAGCACTATCAGGAGGATGTAAAGGATCGCTATGATGCCTTTATGAAATACCTGAATGTCTGATTTTTCACCGCGGAGACGCTGAGGCGCAGAGGGAATCCAATACATATCAGGAAATAACATCGACAATAAAGTTGCGTCGAAGTAAATGGCTTGTGCCATGCCGGGTAATATCAGTGCGATTGCCGAGCTGATTTTGAGGTTTCGAGGCTAATTTTATGCATTTCCGGTGCAAGAGGCATCCTGTTTACAGCATATTTATTGATGACAAACGTTTAAAGAACTGACATTGTGCGCCTTGTGCTTAACAGTATTTGTCAGTCGGGACGCGCATTTTATTGAGAAGAACGCCTGTAAGTTTTTACATTTGCAGGCCTTAAAAGCAATGACACAGCCACCTAAGCCATTTTTCCTGAGAACTATCCTCGTCCTCATAGCAGCATGTGTGTGTCAGATAGCGGTAGCCCAGTATACTGAGATCAAGGGCTATGTGATAGACTCCAAGCAGACAGACACCGCGATGCGCAAGGCCGCCTATGCCAGTATACGTCTCAAGGGGACTACGGTAGGTACTACGGCAGATGGTGATGGCTTCTTCTACATCCGCACACTAGAGCGTGGCGATAGTCTGGAGGTAGGCTACGTGGGTGACCGCGTGATAGTGAAAATAGAGCGCGGCAAGGCACAGACCATCACAGTAGACCTCTCTAGCGGTGGCAGGCAGCTCCCGCCAGTGGTAGTCAGCTCCAAAAAGCACAAGAAAATAGTAGACACACCGGCCCTCATGGTCTACCGCCAGGTGCTGGCCCACAAAAAATATAACCGCGAGGATAACCTGCCGGACTATAAACTACAGGAATACCAGAAGCTGCAGATAGGCCTCATCAATCCAAAGAAGTGGCTGGTAAACCTAAGGCTGATCCGCCCTTTCCGTTTTGTATTCAACAATCGGGATACCGCATTGTCTTATGCCGGGTTCAACTCTTTTGACACGACTACCTATGTGCCAAACCTGATGAAGGAAGACCTGACAGATGTCTACTACCGGCATGACAAGAAGGTGACGAAGCGGGTGCAGATAGGAGATAAGTTTACGGGTATAGACAATAACTCTGTGGGCAACCTGCTGAGCTACACCTTTGACCGGGTCAATGTGTATGACGATATCTTTGTGCTCGTGCAGAAATCATTTGTGTCGCCATTTGCGCCGGAGGCATATGCACTGACCTATGACTACTTCCTGCGTGATACGGTGAAAATGGATGGGCGTACTACGTACAAGCTGAACTTCGTAGGCAAGTCTAAAGTGGACCTGGCGCTGCAAGGCTATGCGTGGATAGACTCTGCTACCTGGGCCATCCGCGCCATAGAGATGCGCCCCAATATGCGCGCCAACCTCAACTACCTGAAAGAATATACCGTAAAGCAATCCTACGAGTACCTGCAGGGTATCTGGATGCTCAAGACGGAGGACCTGCAGACGGTAGGCTCACTCTTCAAAAGGCAGAAGTACACCATGGCGGTGATGGTGAAGAAGCACCTGGTGCGCAAGAATATCGAGTTTAACCCATACGTGCCGGACTCTATAGCCCACACCGCAGAGCAGAATATGATGCTGGATGATGCCCGCTACCATAGCCGTGACTGGTGGGATACCGTGCGCCTGGACCCTCTCACCAATGCGGAGCACCGCCTCATAGAGATACACGATACCCTGCCCAAGATGCGTGCCTATAAGAACTGGCTCTGGGTGATACACCTGGCCACCACGGCAGACTTCAAGGCCGGTCCGATAGAGTTTGGTCGCTTCTACAAATTTGTGAGCCTGAATGATATCGATGGCGTGCGCCTCAGGCTGGGTATACAGACCAATAATGACTTTAGCAAGAAGGTACACCTCTTTGGCTATGGCGCCTATGGTACCAAGGACCACGTCTTCAAATATAACCTGACCACCCACTTTGTACTGCCGTCGAAAAATGACAAGTGGCGGCAGATGGAGATGTTTTACCAGTATGATATCAATGAGCTGGGCCAGACCAATCAGCTCCTGACCTTTGATAATATCTTCAGTAACATCTTTGGCAGGTCTCAGCTGAAGGCGATGAAGATACGCGAGTGGGGTATCAGCGTGGAGAATGAATGGCTGCGGGGCTTCTCCAGCACCATGTCGCTGCACAATCAGACCTTCTATGCTATACCGGGCAAGAATGAATTTATCTATACCCGGAAGGCGGACCAGACACAGGTGCGCCTCTCTCAGTTCAATGCCTTTGAAGTAGGTATAGACAGCCGCTACTGCTACAAGGATCAGTACTATAAGTCAGGTTTCTATCGCTACTTCCTGGCCAATAAGAATCCTGTATTCACGCTCAATTATAAACTCGGATTCCTGACCGTAGCGGGCAATAGGAGCGTGTACAGCAAGCTGCAGGCCACTATACGCCAGCGCCTCTCATGGACACTCGGGCATACCTGGTACCAGATACAGGGTGGCAAGATATTTGGCCTGAGCCCGTACCCTATGAGCTATGTGACACCCGGCGGATTTGGCTACCTGCTCAATACTGCAGACTACAATATGCTCAGCTCTTTTGAGTTTGTGACAGACCAGTATGTATCGGTCTACCTGGAGCACCACTTTGATGGCTTCTTCCTCAATAAGATACCGTACGTGAACCGCCTGCAGCTACGTGAGCTGGTATACATACGTGCGCTATGGGGCAGCTATAGTGACAAGAATAAGAATCTGCTGAATCCCGGCCCGCTGTTCAACTTCAACACGCCATCCAAATATCCTTATGTGGAGGCGGGATTTGGATTTGAGAATATCCTGAAGGTGCTCCGTGTCGACTTTATCTGGCGTGTGACATACAGGGATAACCACAGTGCGAAGAACTTCATCCCTAAGGGTAGTATCAGTGTGGCATTCTAGAGCAGAATTTTCAGAATGCTTTGAATGATTCAGAATAATACAAAACAGCCACCCCTAAATCCTCATGAAGGGGACTTTAAAGTCTGAATCAGAATTTTCAGAATTTGAGAATTGGCTGAATGATACAAACAAAAGCCTCCAAACCTCTCCCGACTGCATCGGGATCTGCGATCTAAAGGGAGGCTTACTACAAAAAGGCAAAAGCTGCTTCGCCTTTTTTACCTCTTAGATAGCTCGATGATGTCTTTGACCTCGAGGACTTGTTTTTCGTAGCCTTTGGTCACGGCATTGACCATGGCGCGGCCTACCTCGGGGAGCTCGCAGGCTACACCTGGGGCTATGAGCTTGATAGGACTATAAAGCCAGCCGAAGTATTTATACCACGATGGTACATTTACTGAGCGCGGCTCGGGACGCATGATGCCGGGGCGGAAGGCATAGGCCTTTTTGAAGAGCTTCATCAGGTCGTTTTCTGTTTTACCCTTCACGCGGGCCCACATGGTACCGCCCTGCTCTGTGCTATCTGTACCAGCACCCGATATATAGATGAAAGTGACATCATTATTTTTCTTTGCTACTGTCTGTGCAAAATGCATAGTGAGGTCGTAGGTCATGTGGCGGTAGTCGTCCTCTTTCATACCTAGAGATGACACACCGAGGTTAAAGAAAACGGCATTGTAGCCAGCCAGCTGATCTTCTACTGCGGAGAGGTCAAAGAAGTCTTTGTGGACGATCTCTTTCAGTTTAGGATGGCTGAAGCCACTGGGCTGGCGATTGATGATGAGTACACTCTCTACATCGGGATGGCGCAGCGCCTCTTTCAGCACGCCCTCTCCCACCATACCTGTCACGCCTGTGATGATCGCTTTTACTTTCATATTAGTTTAGTCGGTTTGGTGCGTATAATATTGTGGTGACCGAATGCTAAAGGCCGGTGCGCTCCTGGATGAAGGCGCAGATCTCATGGAGGTGATCATAGTCGTCGTCGCAAAACTCATAGCGACCACCATCATGTGTCAGGATGATCAGCTCTGAGACTTCTACACTCTCCACTGCTCCCTGTGACAAGCGCTGCCCGTAGCTATAATCTGTTTGAGCCCTTACAAAACCCAGGTGCTTGACATCTGCAAATGGCAGGGTCAAAACAGTGCCGTCAAATAACGTAGAGATCTCCATGCGGTCATTGTAGAGAAGCACTTCGCGGTATTTGCGCAGGAAATGAACCTCGCAGCCGATAGCAAAAAGAAATGCAATAACTGCAATGGGAAAGAGCTCTGGCAAGGACCATGAGATGATGAAAACAATACCAAATATGGCAGCTATGACACCGCATACGACCATGCCTTTTTTCCCAGTCTGGAACCGGAACTGATAGTAATCTTGCATTATGAAGCTATTCTGGATTGAATAATAGCGCATAGGTCGTGCGCATTCCGAAGGTCTCCCGGCAGCTCCAGTTTGCCATTGCCACGAAGGAGTATGATCAGCTGCTCACTCCGGAATTTCTGGCCCCGGTCCATACGGTTTCTAAACTGAGCGCTGTGCAGGAAACCGACACTGGTGATATCAGTGTAGTAGATCGTCTGGACGTCGCCCTCATCTGCCCCTATGGTCAGGTACTGACTGTAGATATGTACCTCCCTGTAATCCTGGCGGCCAGTGACGATAAAGCGTATAGCTGCCAATATCAGAAAAGCTAAAAAGCCAGCAATAACATACAGGCCTTTAGTGATAAAATAACCTATAGGAATGAGTAGCAAAGCTGCCACGATACCTGTCACGTAGGCAGGCGTCTTGTCGGTGGTGTATGTTGCTTCGGGGTTCATGGTGTTGGGTTTCTCCTTTGGATAAACTAAGGAGACGGATACCAAGCAGCTTTATTTTTCGCCGGCCGGCTTTTTGAAGATCGTCATCTGTTCATCCAGCACGTTAAAGGCGTATGACACCCACTTGCTCGTGATGAAGATGAAGAGTATGAGCGGTGCATAGCAGAAGAGGCCACGCTTGTAGCCTGACTGCATCCAGCCGCCGGACGAGAAGAGGGTGCCGTCCTCTTTCATCTGATAAAACATGAGCGTGTAGACGCCATAGGCGAAGAAGAAGATGAGCAGGAACTCCCACTTGTCGTCATTCAGGTAGGAGGCGGCCAGCATCAGCAGCATGAACAGGCCGATAGTAAAGAAACTAGCGCCCGCTACATACCATATAAGCAGCCAGAGTATAAAGCCACCGAGCAGGACCTTGTTTTTCATCTTGCTGAAATTCACCCCCACATTCAGCGCAAAGACGAGGATGAGGCCGGCTATACCGATGTAGAAGGTCAGGCCATAGATATTGTAGCTACCCATGATCTCCCAGGCGCTGGTGATCACCTGTTTCATTTTGGTCGGATCATAAAAAGCCTTTGGAATGAAGATGCCGGTCTGATCACGTGGTACGTAGGCTTTCAGGAATGCATTCCAAAGCAGGAATGGTACGATGCTGGTAGCATAGATGAGCAGGTATTTGAATTTGCGCTCGCGCACCGCTACATACAGCAGTACGATCAGGATGCCTCCGGCAAAGAGTACGGCCTCAGAGCGCGTCCAGATACCAAATATCACTGCCAGGAAGGAGAGGTAAAAGAAGCCATCACGGCGCTGCTCATACCATATCACAAATGACAGTACTGCGATAGAGGTATAGATAGCGCAAGGCAGATTGGTCAGGGAGAAAGATGCGTGGGCAAACATCTCCGGCACGATGACTGTCATGAAGGTCACGAGCATAGCACCTGTAGAGCCTACGAACCGCCTGAGCAGCTGGTACATGATAAAGATCCAGGAGATGAAGAAGAGGCTATTGATCAGTTTGGGTGTCTCCATCCCATTCATATAGCAGAGCGAGTTGCACAGCGTGAGCAGCGGCGGGTAGAGCATCCGCGGGCCGCAGCCATTTACGATCTGCGGATTGGTCAGCATAGAGTTTGTGATCACATGCTCACGCGCCACAGCTTTAGACAGGAGGTCATAGCCCAGTATGGTGTCAAACTCTGCCGGCGGCCAGTACATGCACTTCTGAGTGATGCCCCAGGCCAGGTAGGCCGTAGTGCCAGCCAGCACTACCCATGTCAGTGTGAGCCAGCTCATGTCCGGTCTGGAGTATTTGCGTTTCCACGGCAGGTCATTGTGCTTGTGATCTATGTACAATCGCAGCACGCCAAATACCACTACCAGCGCAGCCACCACACCGGTCACAGCGCCGAGGGTGATGGAGTGTGTGAGGCGGTCCAGCAGAAACATAATAAACGTGGTAGTGCCCAGCCCGATAGGCATAGCGAGGGCCAGAAGCTCGCGGCCCTTAAAATCCCGGGAGATAGCTGCAAGCAGCGATAGGCCGAGCAGGAATATGAGGAGGAAGATCATTGGCGTCAGTTATTTTTTGAGAGGCAATACCATAAAAGGTTGCGGAGTAGTGACAGGGGTAGCAGCTTTGTCCAGGCCCCATCCATTCACAGACATGACATAGTCTGCTTTGGCATACAGCGGGCTATTGACAGAGTCTCCGTATACTACCCGGCGTGGATAGAGGAAGTAGGTGACCCACGGCAGGTCACCACAGCTCTTGAATCCTACCTGGCTCAGCACAGTGTGCGGCGGTATCATCACGATGGCGGTCTCGGGTGTCAGCTTGCGCAGGGAGTCGATGTAGAGTATCTCTCCCGGGCCCCACTTCAGCACGTAGCGCTCCTGCACTGTCTTGTCAGGAAACTGCTCTATGGTCTTGAGGTTATTTTCCAGCATGGTATTGAGCAGCCAGTCATAGCCCGAGTTGATATAGGTATCAGTCGGGCTGGTGGGCTCATTGTGCTGGAAGAGGAACATGACCAGCAGACCCGCTGCGGCGGCGCCTGCCAGATTGAAGAGGATGGCTTTGAATCCGGGGCCGCCTGTGGCAGTCTGTCCGGGCCTGGGCCTGGCAGCGGCAGGGGCTGCTTTCTTTGGCTTGTCAGCTGGCTTCATACCTGACAAGTATAGGGAGATTTTGGGAGAAAAACACCTCACCCATCTGCCTTCGGCATCTTCCCTCTCCCAAGGAGCGGGAAGAACCTTGTGAGCGTAGTTTAGGGATCGTACAGTACTACTTGCCTTTGGTGAGTTTGGACCAGGCGCTCTCGTAGCCCAGGGTTACATCGGGGTGTACGTGCTGGACAAAGGCGAGAATACTATTGCGGTCCTGCTCAGGAGCATCATAGAGGGATGGGAAGGGCTCTACCTTCTCCCCGGTGAGCCAGCCGGTGCCCTCAAAGGCATAGGAATAGTTGTACATAAAGTAACGGGTGCGGGTGCGCACGGTATAGAAGCGGGTGAGCTTGGCGAGTTCATTTATCTCTTTCTTGTTCCAGATCTTGCCGGCTTCGTTGATATTATAAAAAGTAATGGACTGGCCGTCAGACTCTACTACGAGGCGGACATCTTTATAGAGGTATTCGCGCACGCGGGTGATGAATAGCCACATAAAGAATGCGACGAATGCCAGAAATACGAAACCCTCCCAGGCGCCGCTGATGGCCATCTGTACTGCAGGTATTATCATGAGGGAGAAAAATATAAGTGCGCCAAATAGCAGAACGGCTTTAAACTTGCGTTTCTGCAGCGTGATCTCGTGTGTTTGTACTGTCATGGTGGTTAGGGATTAGGAGGTAAACATATCCTTTGGGAATGATAGGAGCAAGTAGAGTTTCTTTGAAAAATCGGATGTTTGGGAGACCCGTCAGGGTCACCCGTGCCTTCTGCCGGAGCATCTATATGAGAGATCTCTGTATCTTTTTTATGTCATATTGAAACTTTTTATCCTCCAATACGAATCTAAGCTTTACAACAAACTGATTGTGCGTACCATATTGCTCCATAGGATACTACTGCTCGCTGCCCTGCTCTCGTGGGGAGGCGGTATGGCCTACGCCCAGCCTGGTGGCAATATCATCTATATAGCCATGGACGGCCGCCGGGAGATACGCCTGGCACCCAAGGTAGATACCCTGAGCAATAATGAAGAGTATACCTATAAGCTGACCATAGACCCTCAGTTTACCTTTTCGGAGCTTTTTTGTGAGAAGGGGCTGGCCGTGAGGACTGATAACTTTATCCGTATCACCCCCAATAGCCCCAAGCAGAATGGCTATGATACCATGACGCTGCGCATCATCCTCTTTGGTAATGGCAACAGGATACTATTCTATAAGCATATCTACGTAAAGGTATCACCTAAGGACTACCAGAAACTAATACGCAAACAGCCTGACGAGGTAGCCATGGACAATATGGTACTGGAGCGCAACCTGAACTACAGCAAGACAAACTTTCACACCAATGCTGTCTTCCACTTTATATCTCATGATACGATAGCTGCCAGCCAGAAGAAGGTGCTGTCTGTGACCATATCCATGGTCAATCAGAACATGAGCAAGAACTTTTATATCAAAGGGGATCAGCTGACGCAGGAGGTCATCTCAGAGATGCGCAAGCAGCGGGATCCGTTCTTCACCTACATCCGGATAGAGGCCAGGATAGGCCGCCGCACCAAGACGATCTGGACCCGCTTTACCATGACCGGCGGGGAAAAATCTATCGCCTCTCTGTGACGATCTCGTAGTGCCTGCCCACCATGCGGAAATACCGCTGTGGCAGCTGTGACCGATCCCATGACCAGTACTTTGTGATAAGGGTAGTATCTGCTGTGAGCCCCCAGCTGATGCCGGAGAAGTCGTGATCCACATGCACGATGCGGCAGGCGCCGGAGTCATCCAGTGCGGTGAGCAGCATGGTCTCGTAGCAGGCGGCCCAGGGTACCATAGCTTTCTTTTCATCTATCAGGGAGTCAGGCACCCATACTCCTATGAGGTCTTTCTGCTCAGCATAGCGCAGATACGGGTCGTATATATGCAGGCGCTCTGTGTAGCGGTCTGCTGCCGTATAGATGCCTCCGAGGCGGATGGCAGCTATGAGCACAAAAACCGCCACGGCCATCCGAAAGGGTATGGAGGGTAGTACATCTGCCACCATCACCAGCGTTACTATAAATCCCAGGAAAAGGAGCATATTCTCCATGTAGGCCCGCTGGTCTGCGGTAGCCACCACCATGATGAGCACCCAGTAGCCCGCCGAAGCGACCAGTACCAGTGCGGCACTCAGGTAGCGCCTGTGGTATACCAGCCAGATGATGCCCGTCACCAGCAGGATCAGGTAGCATAGATAGGAAGATGCCAGGCGGCCTATGAATAGATGTACGGTATCCAGCTGCCAGAGGTGCGGCAGATGTGCTGCCAGGGCACCGGCCACGTCCATCTTGCCCGACTCGTAGGGGTCGTGGCTGGATACGAGATAGCGGAGGCCAAAGGCCACAATAGCCATGAGCAGATGGCTGAGCGCCTGCAGTGATAGCAGGGCCCGGCGGCCGGCGTAGAAATACAGTATCAGGAATACAATAGGAAATAGCAGCAGCGGGTGCAGAAACTGGATCCAGATCAGCGCGAGCAGATGCAGGTACCAGCGCCCACCCTGCGGATGGCCCCAGAGCCCCTCATATAAGACAACGGCATAGAGGCAAAGCAAAACGAGCCCCTGCTGCACCTCAGATATCGGCCAGAAAAAAGAATCTGTGGCCAGCAAAAGCAGGTGCAGCGGTATGGCCAGGTATAGCAGCCGCGTGCGGGAATAGCGTAGCGCAATAAAATAGACAATGAGATAAAGCAGGAGGTAAGATATACTGTGTACCACCATCACAGCACGCAGCGGCGCTCCGAGGTATACCGCCGCCAGGGTAAAAAACTGGGGACCTACCGCACCTACACGCACATAGTACCAGCTGGGTTTCCTGCTTATTATATTGAGTACCACGGCATATGCCATGTCGCAAAAGGTGCCCCTCTCTCTATAAAAGATGGCTGCCAGCACGGTCAGTGCCAGCATACATGCCAGGCCTGCCAGTGCCCAAATCCATTTTCTCAACCTCATGTAGCGGCAAATATGACAGATAATATGGTCTGGAAGAAAAAAAATGGCCTGATAGTCAGGGTTTCTGTGCGGCTGCGGGGCACCTATATGCGTGCATCTGAGGTAGTCATGCAGCTAGTATCAGAGGTCGGTCAATTTTTTCTACGAAATATTTGTGTTAGTGTGGATAAAAGCTATCTTTGCAGTCCATTTTTCGGAAAAAAGGTTCAAAAAATACACAACTGAATGGGTCAGAAGACAAGTCCAATAGCCAACAGGCTCGGCATCATCAGAGGATGGGACAGCAACTGGTTTGGTGGTAAAGACGCCGCACAGAAGCTGGTAGAAGACGTAAAAATACGTACCTACATCAATGCCCGTATCAATAAGGGCGGTATAGCCCGTATCGTGATAGAGCGTACCCTGAAAAGGATCACCGTAACTATCCATACCAGCCGTCCGGGTATCATCATCGGCCGTGGTGGCAATGAGGTGGACCGCCTGAAGGAAGAGCTGAAGAAGCTCACTGGTAAGGATGTACAGATCAATATCGCTGAGATCCGCCGCCCTGAGGTAGAGTCTATGATCGTAGCTGAGACCATAGCTAAGCAGCTGGAGGCTCGTATCAACTACCGCCGTGCCCTCAAGATGGCTATCGCCTCAGCGATGAGGATGGGTGCCGAGGGTATCAAGGTACGCGTATCAGGCCGTATCGGTGGTGCAGAAATGGCCCGTACCGAAGAATACAAGCAAGGACGTACCCCACTCCACACATGGAGGGCAGATATCGACTACGCTTTCTACGAAGCTCTGACCGTATATGGCAAGATCGGCGTGAAAGTATGGATCTGCAAGGGTGAAGTATATGGCAAGCGTGACCTGACTGCAGGTCTCTCAGGCTCTCAGGCTGAGAATCAGGGTGGCGAAGACAACCGCCGTGGTGGTGATGACCGCCGTGGTGGTGGCCGTGACCGTGATGGCGAAAGGCGCGCTCCACGCAAGAGGGCTGGCGAAGGCCAGGGCCGCAGCGGTGGACCAAGGAAGTAAGAAATTGAATTAGATAATAAGAGATAAAAAGATTAGGTCATGTTATTACCTAAAAGAACAAAGTTCAGGAAGACACAAAAAGGCAGGATCAAAGGCAACGCAAACCGTGGCAGTGAGATCGCATTCGGTACCTACGGTCTGAAGAGCCTCGATACTCACCTGATCACCAATAAGCAGATAGAATCTGCGCGTATCGCGGTGACCCGCTTTATGAAGCGTGAAGGAAAGGTGTGGATCCGTATCTTCCCTGACAAAGTAATCACTCGTAAGCCTCTCGAGGTACGTATGGGTAAAGGTAAAGGTAACCCAGAAGGCTGGGGCGCTCCGGTTCGTCCAGGTGCGATCCTGTTTGAGTGTGATGGTGTGCCACGTGCGGTAGCTGAAGAGGCTATGCGCCTGGCAGCTCAGAAGCTCCCGGTGAAGACCAAGTTTGTAACCCGCAGGGATGCCGTAGAGATCCTCGCCTAATCATTTTTAAAACTACTAAGTCAATACTAAGACAATGGGAGCTAATAAAGCCATACAGACCAAGGACATCAACGCGCTGAACAATAAAGACCTGGCAGAGAAAGTGAAGCAAGAAAAGGCAGCACTGGGCAAGATGGAATTCAGCCACGCTGTATCATCATCTGAGAATCCGATGGCTATCCGCGCCAAGAGGAGGGATATAGCACGTATGCTCACTAACCTGAACTCAAGGACAGCAGCTACAGCAGCTAAATAATTAAGACCAAAGCTATCAACTATAATAAAATGGAAAGAAATCTCAGGAAAGAGCGTCTCGGTGTAGTAGTCAGCGACAAGATGGAAAAGACCATCACTGTATCTGAAGTGACCAAGATCATGCACCCTATCTACGGCAAGTTCATGAAGCGTACCAAGACGTACAAGGCTCATGATGAAACGAACAACGCGAAGACCGGTGATACCGTACGTATCATGGAGACCCGCCCACTCAGCAAGAGCAAGCGCTGGAGGCTGGTAGAGGTAGTAGAAAGGGCTAAGTAATTTTAGCTGGTAGTAAGTAATTAGTATTAAGTATTCAGATAATACTGAATACAGAAAGTCATAAAAGAATAGTTTTTTGGTAGTTAGTTTTGAGCAGTCTTAATACTAAATACTGAATACTAAATACCCATAAAAAACAGAAGAAATGTTACAGCAAGAATCAAGGGCAAATGTAGCTGACAATAGCGGTGCGAGGGAAGTACTCGTGATCCGTGTACTCGGAGGATCAGGCAGGAGGTATGCCGGCATAGGTGACAAGGTAGTCGTATCTATCAAGAAGGCTCTCCCGACCGGTGGCGCTAAGAAAGGAACAGTGTCTAAGGCTGTAGTAGTACGTACCAAGAAGGCTATCCGCAGGAAAGACGGATCTTACATCCGTTTTGACGATAACGCGGTAGTACTCCTGAATAACCAGGACGAACCACGCGGTACGCGTATCTTCGGACCAGTAGCACGTGAGCTGCGTGACAAGTCTTTCATGAAGATCGTATCACTGGCCCCTGAGGTACTGTAATCAGACAATCCCAATAAATAAAAGCAATAAACGATACCAAAATGAAGTGGAATATAAAGAAAGGTGATACTGTGGTAGTGATCGCAGGCGAAGACAAAGGCAAGAAAGGCCGTGTCACAGAGATACTGCGTGAGAAAAGCCGCGTAATAGTAGAAGGCGTAAATGTGAAGACAAAGCACAGCAAGCCTACATCTCAAAACCCTCAGGGCGGTATCGTAAAGACTGAAGGTGGTGTACACGTATCAAACGTAGCCCTGCTCTCTGACGGCGCTCCTACCCGCGTAGGCCGCAAGGATGTAAAGGGTACTACTGTACGCGTGTCTAAGAAGACAGGCAAGAACATCGACTAATACAAGGTTTAACCCTTAATCATATTGAAACCCGCTCGTTGAGCGGGTTTTCTGTTTTCGATAGTGTTTAACCGCAATGGCGCGGAAACTCAAAAGATATATGGTGCAGAGGCGGATAGTGCGGGTGGACATGGAGTTTTCTCATGAGTAAAGACGCAAAATATTGCCTGCCTATGATGGGGACCTTTGCGGATTTGTGAAGGGGCAAAATATTGCCTGTCTACGATGGGGACCTTGTCGGATTTGTGAAGACGCAAAATATTGCCTGTCTACGATGGGGACCTTGTCGGATTTGTGAAGACGCAAAATATTGCGTCTCTACATTGGTGGCTTTAAGCTGTAGTGCCCTTTCGGAAAGTCTCCAGCCAGGCTGAGAAGCGCTGCATGACCTGCGAGGTAGCAGCATAGTAGAATAGCGCCGGGATAAAGCAGAACATACCCCGCTTGAAGGAGCTCTCCATAAGGCTGGACATGGGTGCGTGCTGCTTACTCTCATCTATCAGGTAGAAGATACCAAAGTAAACTGCAAAGGATGCGAGGAAGAATACGAGGATATACGGTTTATCCTTAGTCAGATTCTTTGCATTCAGCGCGATGATGAGGAATACGAGCAGAAACGACAGCCCGTAGAGCTGTATACCCGGCGGCATACTGCCCACCTGTATCCAGCTGAAGTAGCTGAGCACATAGGCAAACATCAACTTCATCTTAGCCGTGTCAAAACCAAAGTGATCTACAAAACGGCCGCCCTGGGTGCTATGGATCTTCAGCTTGAGGTAGAGGGTCCAGATGATGAAAGGCAGGATAGCAGATCCGAAGTAGATAGCAGCTTTCTTCCACTTGTCTGTGGTTTGTGCGTAGACTGCTATGATGAGGGTGCCTGCGAGGGCAAAGCCGATGGTATCATTTCGTATCCAGAGACTGAGGCCCGTGAGGATGCAGCTCAGGATAAAGTAGCGCTGCTCTTTGGTCTGTATCCAGACGAATAGTGTGAGGGAGGCCAGCCCAACGTATGCTGTAGTAGGCAGATTGCCCAGCAGCAGGGCGGCGTGGCTAAACATCTCAGGCACCATCTCCAGCAGTAGCGTAAAAAAGAGCGCCGTAATAGTGCTGACATACCTACTGAGGATGGCATAGAAACCCAGTAGCAGGGAGATGAAATATAGTGTGGTGATGATCTTGGGCTGAGCCGCTCCGTAGAGATACATGTATGCTATACCTCCGTGAAACAAAGGGGGATATATACCTCCGGCACCCTCCAGGCCCCACTGGAAGAGGCTGATCTTGATCCGGCCCTCGAGTGCCATGACGATGCCCAGCTTATCAAAGGAGCCTATGGCATCATGCTCGGTGGTAGGCCAGAAGAGGTTTTTCTCAGTGATGAGGTAGAGCATATAAAAAATGGCGATGCCGAGGATCACCGCTGGGTAGTTGGCCGTCTGGAGCGACCAGGAGCCGAGGTTGATGTCTTTTCGTTTGGCCTGCCAGTAGCTATACATGCTATCATAGCAGAAAACGATGACGGCGAAACCGGCAAAGAAAAGCGCGTAATAAGAGAATGGGAATCCGATCAGGTCAAACACAAACATGAAGAAAGTCTCTGCCGCTATGCCGATGAGAAAAGAGGAAGCGATCAGCTCCTTCCAGCTCCAGGCCTGGCTGATGCGCGTCAGTATGCCCGCTCCTATCAGGTACACCATCAATATGCCTACAAATAGCAACATTACTCCTGCGTATTGGTTTTAGGTTTGAAAGATGGATCGTTTAGCAGCTGTGGCTTCAGTGCGGTATTGGCAGCTGTCGAGTCTGCTTTAGGCTTTTCGATAGGTAGTACTGCCTCGCTTTCTTTTTTAGATGGCTGATACTTCAGCTTGTCATAGCCCCAGCCGCGTACGATGGCCACATAGTTAGCCTTTCTGTATAGCTCGGGCTTGCTATCCTTGTCATCTTCGGATACACATAGCCGGGGAAAGAGGAAGTACTCCATCCACTCCGAGCTATAGACCAGATTGAACTCAGAGGTATCAGGTATAGCAGCGTGAGGTGGTAGCAGTATCACAGCATCACTCGGAGTACTCTCACGCAGATAATCTATATACCAGTAGCTTTCGATCTTGAAGAGGCGCTTCTGCTGCAGGGTGAGCTCAGGCAGGTTGGCATTGAGCCGGCGGGTCTCTATGTGGTCCATCAGTTCTTTATTGCGCACTGCCACATCCTTTACGGCAAAGTTGTAACCCGGTATGGTGGCGTACAATGCTACCAACACTATGACCAGCACAAAGGCCACCAGCAGGTTCCTGCGCAGGACCTGTGTATCTGTGAAAGGTTTATTTTTTTGTGCCTCTGCCATTTCGATCAAAATTGACAATTATTTGCCAGTCTCAAAACACACTTTTCTACATCAGTCAGTAAACCTGTATTTCAGCAGTACCCATATCGCCTTTAGTCCATCTATCCAGTGCAGCTTCTTGCCCTCGTCAAAGCCCCGCGGATAATAGTGCATAGGCAGCTCCTGTATCTTGTAGCCCATCTTAGAGACCTTGGCGGTGACCTCGGGGCAAAACTCAAAGCGGTCGTATTCGAGCTTGATACTCTTGAGTATCTCAGCGCGAAAAACCTTGTAGCATGCCGGCTCGTCTGTGATGTGCTGGCCGTAAAGCAGATTGGCAGTCCAGGAGAGGATGCGGCCTCCCAACTGATAGCTGCGGTAGAGATGCTGCTCCTTTGGCGCCAGATAGCGCGAGCCATATACTACCTCTGCCCTACCCTCCCGTATAGGCGCGGTGAGGTGCACCAGGTCCTGCGGCTCGGTCTCCAGGTCGCCATCCTGTATGGTGATAATCTCTCCCGAGGTATATGGTATACCAGTGCGTATTGCGGCGGCTTTGCCACGGTTAGCCGGATGGTGCAGTATTTTGACAGCTGGATATTGTGCTGCTATCTCCTGATCCAGTATGGTGCCTGTAGTGTCTGTAGAGGCATCATCTACTATGACGAGCTCTATCTCCAGTGGTACTGCCATGACCCGTGTCACTATCTCGCGGATCGTGGCGGACTCATTGTATACAGGCATGATGATGGACAGCTTCACCGGACTAAACTAAGTGAAATATGAGACATACATGAGCAACGTAATGGAGCGCATCTTTATTGCCGCAGGCGGCGGTAGCGGTCAGCGTCCTGCTCACGGCCGTGAGTACTGTAGTAGTCTATCAGATAGTTGTATACCAGCTGATCGGTACAGCCGAGATCTACGGAGCGCTGGTACTCGCGGGCTGCATTGTCTGCATCTCCGGATAGCTCATAGTAGATACCCATATTGAAATGCGACTGGTAGTACCCCGGCGCCATGCGCATAAACTCATCTGCGGCACGCTTGCCCTCCTGCATATTGTGCAGCTTCAGCTGTAGCAATGCGTGGTAGAATACGGTGAATGTATCTGTAGGCAGGTCCTTGTACAACGCGGCAAAAACATCTGCTGCGCGGCGCATATCTCCAAACTCATACTGCGTACGCCCATACTGATAGCGGATATCAGTCTGCTCCTTATTGTATTCGTAAGCCTTGTTGAAATAGTAAAAGGCGGAGTCGCCATTGTACTCATCGTAGCGGTAGATCAGCCCAAGGCGGAAGTAGCCGTATGGATAAGTAGGGCTGAGTGTATTGACACGGTAGAATGCCTCCTTAGATGGACGCATGTAGCGCCTGTAGCCGGCAGTATCGGTCTGGGCCTCGGCGTTGTTTTTCAGCACGCAGCCGTAGAAATAATTGGCGAGGGTCGAATTGTCAAGGTGTGGGATATCGCTGCTCATGAGCGTGATCGTGTCATGCCACTGCGCTACACGATCCATATCGAGTACACCATAGGCAGTGATGACAATGGCCAGCAGCGCTAGTGCGCCATTTCGCAGCATCACAGACACCGCTTTGCCATATAGCCTCTCGTAGCACCAGTGGACAATAGCCCCTATAAACCAAAGCCCCGGGAAGAATAGCGCCCGCTCTGAGACGATGCCGGTATATGGGATCAGGATATTGCTGTATAGCGCGATGGCAAAGAAGTAAGACAGTATGAAAAGCCCCGTGAGGTTCTTTCTAAAAAATAAGATAACGCCGTATATAAACAGCCCGAGGTGCAGCATGATAGACAGCATGGCCACAGGATCTCCCAGATGCACTACCGGTATCGTATTGTAGCCATAGAAGAATGAGAACGGGTGAGGCACCCACATGAAGCGGAAATAAAACAGCAGCGCCATAGCAGTGGTGCCGATCTTGGCAGAGATATCTCCCGGATAGCTGACGAGTGGATTCTCGAGGTCATAGACCGGGCGGTTTGACATGCGGAGTATGACCACCAGGTAGCTGAGAGAGACCAAAGCGATGGCAGCAAACAGAGGATAGAACTGCCGCGCAGAGCGGTAGCGCCTCTGCATGTAGAGCATAGCCGCAAAGATGACGATGACAGGGATGCTGGTGAGCTTGGAGGCAAAGGATAACAGCAGGCAGGCGATAGTGAGCATGCCATACAGCAGCCAGCCGGTGAGTTTCTTCTGACCAAAGAACCTGTGCACGGTGAAGAAGGCAAGCATGCAGAATATAAAGCTGAGGAGCTCCTCCCGATTCTTGATAGAAGCTACTATCTCAGTATGCGCGGGGTGCACCGCAAAGATCAGCGCGGTGATAAAGGCCGGCGCAAGCCCAAGGCCTATCACCTCTGTGAGTACACCAAGCAATAGCAACACCGCTATGATATATAGGGCGAGGTTGATACCATGGCTGATGTGGGGGTTATTGCCAAAGAGTTCCTTCTCTACAGCAAAGGTAACCGATGCTACAGGGCGATAATCAAAGGTGAGGGTACTGCTGGTATAGTAGGGATGCGTGAGAATATCCGGTATGCCGCTAAAGCCCTTCTGTACATACTGATTAGCATAAAACGCAAAGTCATCGTCTAATGCGTAGTCATTGCACAGGGAGCCGGCATAGCAGACCAGGCAGGCTACGATCAGCAGGATGCGGGCACGCAGGCCACTGAGTACGAGTATATCTTTGAGATCCTTCACTGCTGCTATTTGTCAAAGCTGATCATGTATACCCACTCCGTACCGTAGGAGACTGAGCCCTCGCGCTCCATGGCGTACTGGCTGGAGAGATTCTCCAGGCGGGCACCGCAGATAGATTTCTTCATCCCCTTCTGCCAGCACAGCTGTTTGAAAAAACGGATCATATCCTTGAACAGATCATTGTCCCTGTACTCTGTGAGGATACCGGCATAGAGTGTGACCGCTGTGCTCCCATCCGTAAAGTCTGAGGCGAAGCATTCGATCGGCTTGCCATTCACATAGCCGATATAAGCCTCCCGGTCTTTGTGCTGACCGCAGAAATTGTCTGCTATGTAGGTGCCTATATTCTCCAGTTGCTTGTGATGAGGAAACTTCTCCAGCAGGGCTTTATACTGAAAGAAGCCGAACGGCACCTCTGTATATGTCTGTATCAGCAGGTCTTTCAGCAATTGTTTGTCAGCCTCTGTAGCCTTTTTGAATGTAGCGACAGGTGCTTCGTATGTGGCATGCGCTTCTTTGGCTACGATCTTGTATAGACGTATCACGCCCATGAGGTCGGCGTGCCATTTTATGCTATTGAAATGATCCAGGAAGCTATCATCGGGGTTTACGATCTTCAGGCGGAGATAGTCCAGCTGCATCTCTGTACTGAGCCTCCTGACCCGCTCCCAGTCCCGAAAGTCTGACGTGATAGTAGCCCTGCCAAAACGGACTCCAAACAACTCACTCTCCCGTGCAGAAAACTCTATCATACGGATAAAAGTATCAATAAATCTGAATAAAACTGCGGCTCACGCCCGTGGTGATGGTCACTGCCTGTCCAATGTGAGCACCAGCTTCACATCACTGGCATCGAGCATGACGACGAGTGTAGAGGCAGTGACAGACCGCACCTGATAGGATGATGGGTTGCCATCTGTCTTGCTGATAGTATCCAGTCCGCGGCGGCGGGTCACGCGCCAGGTGCCGGTATCTTTACTGCCTGCATATCCGGAGGTATATGTATCATCTGCAGCAAAAGTAGCCACGAGGCCCTTCAGCGCATCCTGAAACTGCTTTTGCTTCTCTACCATCTGGTCGCGCTCGGCCTGAGTGCCATAGGAGCTGAGCGCACTCACTGCATTGTCCAGCTCTACTGTGCGGAGGCGCCAGGTACCTACGAGGCTATCATGCAGGGAAGGCCCGGTAGTAGTATCAACGGTGATCGGCGTAGTGGCTACGGGCTCTGTCCTCTTCTCCACTACAGGGCTGGTAGCCGCCGCAGGGGCAGCAGCCGTAGTAGCACTGGCATAGTGCTTAGTACAAGAAGACATACCTGCTACCAAGAGAACTGTCACGGATACCGCTGTGCTCAAGGACCGTAGATGGCTATATATGGTGGTCATGATATCGATTAGTGCTTTCCGAATAAAAGTATTAATAAATTTGAAATGACGACCGTACAATCTATCCATGCAGCAGGATTCTAATATATACAAGATCATATCAGCTACCGGGCAGCAGGTGATCTTTGGTATAGAGCAGGTATTGAGCCTCTTCGGCCCTGAGAAAGAAGCGGTGATGAATACACGCCAGTATCCATGGACCAAAGACGTGGAGCAAGGATATGACCGCATACGGGCCGAACTGAATACTATACTGGCGGACTATGATTCGATTCCAAATTTTGATGATCTCTCTGCCGAGCAGCGGCGGATAGTGACAGGTGAGCGCCGCTGGAAGACCTACATGCTCTATGCCTATGGTGCCCGCTTTGAAAAGAATCTCTCTCAATGCCCGGACACAGATAGCGTGCTACAAAAAATACCGGGCATGGTCACGGCGTTTTTCTCCATCATAGAGCCTCATACTGCTATAGCGCCGCATCGCGGCCCCTACAAGGGTGTGCTCCGCTACCATCTGGCACTGCAGGTGCCTATACCGGCAGATAGCTGTGGCATACGGATAGGAGACAGCGTGTACCACTGGCAGCAGGGGCGCAGCCTGATATTTGATGATACGGTGACGCACGAGGCGTGGAATAACAGCGATGACATCCGTATCGTCCTTTTCGTAGACTTCAAGAGAAAGTTCCCTTTTCCCATAAATGTGATGAATGATGCCATGATCCGCCTGATAAAGGTATCGCCCTTTATAGCATCTATCGTAGACAAGGTGGAAAAGGGCAAATGATACCCTGCACTTTTGATAAATAAAAAAGCCCTCATGGTATCATGAGGGCTTTGTAGTATCTGTCGCTTGATATTATGGCATCACAGTGATAGAGCCGGAGATCGTCTTCTTCTGTCCGTTCAGGTAGTTGACATCTATCTGATAGATGTATGTGCCAAACTCTACCTTCTTGCTACGGAAGAAACCATCCCAACCTTCACTAGAAGATTGATCCACACCATTCTTCTGAGTAGGATTGTCATAGACCTTCTCACCCCAACGGTTCCATACCTGTACATGCAGATCCTTGGCACCGAGGATATCCATCTGGAAGCGGTCGTTATTGCCATCACCGTTAGGTGTAAAGGCAGACGGCATGAACTCAGAAGGCTGATTGCTCACAGTGACACGTACTGTGTCAGATGCGATACAGCCACGTGCATTGGCAGCCTGTACGATGTAGGTGTATGAAGCCTGTGGCACAGCAGTAGGGTTAGGGCAGTTGGCCGCGCTACCGCATGCGCTGAAGTTCAGCGATGAGTCCTGTGTGATCCATGTGTAGCCAGTGACAGTGGTATCTGATGTAGGTGTAGCAGTGAGCTGTATAGTCTCACCCGCCAGGATCACATCATGATCTACTGCGAGGTCTACTGTAAAGCTGCTGGAGGCAGAGATAGTCCAGTTGGTAGTCGCTTCGCAGGTATTGGCATCCCTCACAGACAGGTTGTATGTACCCGGAGTGAGGTTGCGGAATGTATCAGAGCTCTGTGTCAATGTACCTACCTGATAGATGTACGGAGCGAGGCCACCTGTGACGCTCACTACTACAAATCCATCGGCAGAATTGACACATGTAGAGCTACCTAAGCCAGTCAGGCTGATAGTGATAGGTGCCGGTGCTACTACGATAGCAGTATCGAGGAGCTGGCAGCCTGCAGCATCAGTGATGGTAGCCACATAGGTACCTGCTGTGAGGCCGGAGGCCACATTGCCTGCCTGGGCAGGAGATGTATTCCAGCTGTAGTTGTATGGTGCAGTACCCTGGCGTACATCCAGAGATACGAAACCATTGCTACCATCTGCACAGGTAGGATTGCTGATAGCAGTATTGACAGCCAGCGCCTGAGGTGCTGTGAGTGCTGTGCTATCTGTGAGTGAGCAGCCGTTGCCGTCTGTCACTGTCACATAGTATGCACCTGCGGAGAGGCCCGTAGCTGTAGCTGTACTCTGCGCCGGAGTAGTACTCCATGCGTAGGTATATGTACCGGTACCGGAGCCACCGCTCACAGCTACCGTAGCTGTACCGCTGGACTGGCCACTACATGCCGGATTGACAGCTGTGACATGAGATATGAGCGCAGCAGGCTGGCTTACAGTTATGGTCTTCGTCTGCTGGCAGCCGTTTGAGTCGGTGACTACTACGCCATAGCTGCCCGCAGATACACCAGACTGCACAGAGTCTGTCACGAAGTTATTCCACAGGAAGTGGTATGGTGTAGTACCACCTGCAGGTGACGCCTGCAGCGTACCATTGCTGAGGCCGTAGCATGTCACATTGGTCTCAGTCAGGGTGAGCTTCAGCGAGTCTGCCTCATGTATCGACGCGTGGAATGAAGCAGAGCAGTTATTGATGTCAGTCACGGCCAGGTAGTACTCACCACCTGACAGCTGCAGCCAATCCTTTGTGATAGGGCCTGCAGCACCTGCGAGGCTATCATAGTGCCACTGGTAGCTGTATGGCTGCACACCACCATATACGGTAGTGATCACAGAGCCGTTAGCATTGCCATGGCAGCTCACGCCGGAGATGATACCGCTGATGTAGATAGGTGCCGGTGCCAGTACCCTGGCAGAGTCTACCACTGTACATCCATGAGCATCAGTGATGGTGACATTGTACGTACCCGGAGACACGTTTGTAGCTGACTGGCCAGAACCGGCGAGCGCGCCGGACCAGTTGTAGCTATATGGCTGTGTGCCACCGTTCACTACGAGGCTTACGGTACCTGTACCATTATTGCAGGTAGGGTTATTGACCACACTAGCCGATGTGAGAATGCCCGGATTGACTATAGTAGCGGAAGCTGAAGCTGTACAGCCATTAGCATCTGTACCTACTACGCTGTATGTACCGGCAGACAGGTTAGAAATGGTAGGTGTGGTCTGGCCACCAGGTGTCCAGACAAATGCCACCGTACCGGTACCGCCTGTGGTAGCTACCGTGATAGCACCGTTATTCTGACCGTTGCAAGTGATCTGAGTCACGCTGAGGGTAGCTACGAGCGGCAGTGGCTCAGTGATGATCACGCTATCCCTGTGCTGGCAGCCATGTGCATCAGAGATGACCACACGGTATACGCCGCCACTCAGGCCACTGATGGTCTGTGTAGCTGCAAAGTTTGACCAGAGGTAAGTGTATGGACCTGTACCACCGGATACAGAGGTCACAGAGGCTGTACCGTTTGCCGCGCCTGCGCAGGTCACGTTAGTACCCGCTGCGGCAGAGGTGATGGCAGATGGATTTGTGATAGTGCCTGTGGCGGTAGCAGTACAGCCACCGAGGTCAGTCACGGTCACAGTATAGGAACCAGCAGCCAGACTAGTGATCGTAGCGGTAGTAGCTGCGGTGCCTGTCCATGCATAGGAGTAGTTGCCCGATCCGCCACTCACGAGTGTAGTGATGGATCCGTTATCAGCATCGTGGCATGTGATGTCTGTGACCAGCACACTGGCAGTCAGCACAGCAGCAGGCTGAAGTATCACTACGCTATCAGAGATAGCACAGCCATTGGCATCAGTCACGGTCAGGTGATATGTACCTGCGCCTACGTTGCTCGCTGTAGGGCCGGAGCTCACAGCAGGAGACCATGTATAGGTGTAAGCACCTGTACCACCGGATACGGCAGCGGATATAGATCCGTTAGACCCGCCTGCGCAGCCAGGGCTGGTGAAGGTCAGCGTCAGTGACAGCGGCTGAGGCTCTGACACAAATGCGCTATCCCTATGCTGGCAGCCATTGGCATCTGTGATGATGACCCGGTAGAGGCCGCCGCCCAGGCCACTGATGCTCTGCGTAGCAGCAAAGTTTGACCAGAGGTAAGTATAAGATCCTGTACCACCGGATACCGAGGTCACAGAAGCTGTACCATTGGCAGCACCTGCGCAAAGAAGGCTGGAGCCGGTAGTGGTGGAGGTGATGTCTGAAGGGTTATTGATAGTGCCGGAGGCAGTAGCGGTACAGCCGCCTACGTCAGTCACTGTCACAGTATAGGTAGCTGCAGCCAGGCCGCTGATAGTAGCGGTAGTAGCAGCAGTACCGGTCCAGGCATAAGTATATGAACCAGAGCCACCGCTCACGAGTGTAGTGATCGAACCATTATCAGCATTGTGACAAGTCATGTCTGTGACCAGCACACTGGCTGTGAGTACGGCAGCAGGCTGAGGCACTACTACGCTATCAGAGATAGAGCAGCCGTTGGCATCGGTCACGGTCAGGTGGTATGTGCCTGCGGCTACGTTTGTAGCGGTAGGGCCTGTGCTCACTGCAGGAGACCATGTATAAGTATAAGCACCTGTACCACCGGATACGGCAGCACTGATAGTACCATTGGAGCCACCTGCGCAGCCCGGGCTGGTAAAGGTCAGCGACAGTGACAGCGGCTGAGGCTCTGACACAAATGCGCTATCCCTATGCTGGCAGCCGTGTGCATCTGTGATGACCACGCGGTAGAGACCACCGCTGAGACCACTGATAGTCTGCGTCGCTGCAAAATTTGACCAGAGGTAAGTATATGGACCTGTACCACCGGATACGGTGGTCACAGATGCTGTACCATTGGCAGCACCTGCGCACAGGATGCTACTACCCGTAGTAGTAGAGGTGATATCGGCAGGGTTTGTGATAGTGCCGGTGCCTGTAGCAGTACATCCGCTACCATCTGTCACAGTCACGGTGTAGGTGCCTGCAGCCAGTCCGCTCACAGATGGTGTAGTAGCTACGACACCTGTCCATGCATATGTATATGCACCGGAGCCACCGCTCACCTGAGTAGAGATAGCGCCGTTGTCAGCATCGTGGCAGGTGATGTCTGTCACGCTGGTGCTGAGCGCCACTGCAGAGGCAGGCTGCGTGATAGAGACAGAAGCCGTGGCCGTACAGCCATTGCCATCTGTGACAGTGAGGCCATATGTACCCGGAGCTGCATTGGTCACGGAGCCGGTAGTGCTCACGGCAGGTGACCATGTATATGTATAGCCGCCTGTACCACCTGTGACGGTAGCTGTGATAGTACCATCGTTGGCGCCGAAGCAGCTGACATTAGTAGAAGTGACTGAGAGGACGAGTGGCAGTGGCTCACTGATAGTCACAGAGTCTACTGCCCTGCATCCCAGGGAGTCAGTGATGATCACCGTATAGGTGCCACCGCCTACATTGCTGAGGTTTTGATAGACAGTAGCATTAGACCAGAAGAATGTATATGGACTCCTGCCGCCAGTCACTGTCATAGTAGCAGAACCATTGCTCGCGCCTGCGCAAGTCACGTCTGTACCTGTGATAGCAGTGATGATAGGCAGCGGGCTCCTGAGCGTATCTACCGCGCTGGCCTGGCAGCCGCTGGCATCCGTCACAGTGACGTGGTACAAGGTGCTGCTAGAGGCTATATTGCCTGCCAGGTTTGTGATGTACTGGATCGTATCACCGGTAGACCACTGATAAGTGTATGAACCTGTACCGCCGCTGGCTACGACGAGTATCGAGCCATCATGGCCACCATTACAGGTCACATTGTGAACCACTGATGTAATGATGATAGGTGATGCCGGCTGGGATACCACTGCGCTATCTTGCAGAGAGCAGCCATTGGCATCTGTGACGGTGACATAGTATACGCCGCTGTCCAGATTGAGCGCTGTAGCACCTGTGCTCACGCTCGGTGACCATGTATATGTATAAGCACCAGAGCCACCAAATGCGCTCACAGTGACCGAGCCTGTAGTATCACCAAAACACTTCACATTGGTCACAGAGACCAGTGCTGAGATAGCCTGTGGCTGGCCTACAGCAGCGCTATCTACGAGAGTACAGCCATTGCCATCGGTGACAGTCACTACATAGGTACCCGGAGATGCCGGAGATACGCTATTGCTGATGCTGCCGGATGGGGTCCATACGTATGTATATGTGCCTGCGCCGGTACCACCTGTCACGTTGACCGTGACGGAGCCATTTGCAGCGCCATTACATGTAGCATTGCTCACGCTGAATGTAGCTACGAGGGCCTGAGGCTGAGTGATGACCACGCTGTCATTGTGCTGGCAGCCATTGGCATCAGTGATGATGACGCGGTATACGCCACCGCTGAGATTGCTGATATTCTGAGTGGTCTCTAGATCAGACCAGAGAAATGTATAAGGAGCCACACCACCACTCACAGTGAGGGTAGCCGAGCCACCACCTGCGCCTACGCAGCTCGCGCTCGTACCGGTCACGCTGGATGTGATAGGTGTAGGATCTGTGAGTGTATCTGATACGATGACCTGGCAGCCATTGCCATCTGTGACAGTGGCAGTATAGATATTGGCAGACAGGCCGCTGATGATCTGTAGTGCCTGGCCTGTAGACCATGCATAGGTATAGCCACCTACGCCACCGCTAGGCAGCAGCTGTATGGCACCATTGGCCTGGCCGGTACAGCCCACCGGTGTGACGATAGATGATACTGAGAGTGCTGAGAGCGGCTGTGTGATCACTACGCTATCTACTGCGCTGCAGTTATTGGCATCTGTCACGGTCAGGATGTATGTACCCGGACCAGCATTGGTCACAGTAGGGCCTGCGCTCACTGCCGGAGACCATGTGTATGTATATGCACCTGTACCTCCGGTCACGTTTGCAGCTATGCTGCCGTTGCCATTGCCATAGCAGGTCACATTGCTGCTGCTGAGGGTGAGGCGGAGCGGAGCCGGCTCTGTCACAGTATATGCGCGGACCACCTGGCAGCCATTGCCATCAGCGATGGTCACAGAGTAGAGTGCCGCAGCGAGATTGGTAAGAGATGTAGCGCTGCTACCATTAGACCAGGTATAGGTGAGCGTACCTACACCACCGCTGGCGGTGACAGAGGCAGTACCATCATTGGCACCGTAGCAGCTGATATTAGTACCGGTAGCTGTAGCAGTGATGAGTGCAGGCGATGCGATGGCCTGTGTCAGCGTCTGCTGGCAGCCCTTGGCATCAGTGACTGTCACTGTATAGGAACCAGCTCCCAGGTCTATGATATTTTGAGATGTGGCGCTATTATTCCAAGCAAAGCTGTATGGAGGTGTAGCCCCGGATACAGCTATATTGATAAATCCTGTAGAGTCTCCACTGCACCTTACATTGCTGTAAGAAGCTATGGTGACCTGAAGGGCTGTAGGCTGTGTGACCAGGGCAGGGTTGCCACTGTAAGAGGTAGTACAAGTACTATCGTCACGCACCTGCAGATTGTACGCACCAGCTATCTGATTAGGGAAAACACCGGTGCTATTAGGGAATGTCAGGCCATTATCTACAGAGTAGAAGAGGCTGCCATTAGATGTGTGTGCATAGATGCGGATGGTATCATCGCTACCGCCATAGCAGGATACAGAGCCCATATTGACAGAGTCGATGACCGGCTGTGCCAGGATCTGTACGGTGCCGGTGATAGGCGTACCTGTACATGTCACACCAAACTGAACATTAGAAGGGGTCACCGTCACAGTATATGTGCCTGGTGTGGTACCGCCTATGCCGATATTGCTGGTAGTAGACGAACCGGTGAGGCCGGCAGGCAGTGCCCAGCTATATTGATTGGCATTAGATACACCTGTCACCGATATGCTGGTAGAGCCTACAGCAGAGCAGAATGCAGCATTAGCGATAGTACCACCTGTAGGTGATGGGATGAAGAACACCGTCATGTCTGCCGTGGTAGGCGTACAGGTACCATTTGAGATAGTCCACTCATAAGTATAGATGCCGTAGGCAGATACTGTAGCTGTAGACGAACCAGCATTAACATTGCTGAAAGTAGTGGTGCCCGGGCCAGCTATCTGAGACCAGGTACCGGTACCGATAGCCGGGGTATTGCCACCCAGTGCATTGCTGGTCAGTGTACCGCAGAGCTTTTGGTCAGCACCTACTGTAGCGATAGTCGGATTGGAGTAGAAGTTTACGGTATCATTTGCTGTGCTGGTACAAGGCCCATTAGCTATGGTCCATGTGAATATATAAGTACCCTGCACAGATACTGAGGCCGTAGAGCTACCTGAGTTTACACTGCTGAAGAATGTAACGCCCGGGCCTGCAGCCTGTGTCCATGTACCTATACCTACACCCGGCGCATTGCCACCCAGCTGGCCGCTGGTCAGCGAGCAGACAGCCTGATTTGGACCTACAGTAGCTGTGGTCGGCGCATCATAGTAGTTTACTGTGACATTGGCAGATGTAGCAGGGCAGTTGCCATTTGTGATAGTCCATTTGAATACATATGTACCAGGCATGGTCACCGTGGCTGTAGAGGATTCAGAGTTTACATTGCTGAAAGTACTGGAGCCGATACCAGATACCTGTGTCCATGTACCGGTACCAGGTGCAGCTACATTACCACCCAGTGCAGGTGATGTCAGCGTACCGCAGGCATTCAGAGATGGTGCAGCTACTGTCGCAGCAGGTGGTATTGCGTAGAAATTTACCACAACGTCTGCGGTGCTCGGAGTACAGGTACCGTTTGATATACTCCATGTGTAGGTATAGGTGCCTGCCACAGATGCGGTAGCTGATGCAGAAGGGGAAGCCGGATTGCTAAAGGTAGTAGTGCCGGGACCGCTGGTCTGACTCCATGCTCCCGTACCTACTGTAGGGGAGTTGCCACCGAGGTTGGCACTGGTCAGGGTACCGCAGAGATTCTGCGTACCACCTACAGTAGCTGTGGTCGGAGAGGCATAATAGTTCACCGTTATATTAGCCGAGCTGGAAGGACATACGCCATTGGCAATGGTCCATGTATAGACATAAGTGCCAGGCACGGAGGCGGTAGCAGTAGATGAGCCGGAGTTGACTGCGCTGAATGTAGACGTACCCGGGCCGGACAGTTGTGTCCAGGTGCCCGTACCTACTGCAGGAGTATTGCCGCCGAGGCTGCCTGTGGTCAGTGTACCGCAGACATCCTGTGTAGCCCCTACGGTAGCAGTAGTTGGCGTCTGATAGTAGTTGACTGTCACTGTAGCAGTGCTAGGTGAGCAGACTCCGTTTGCTATGCTCCACTGTAGCACGTATGTGCCATAGGCCGATACTGTGGCTGTAGCATTGCCAGTGTTTGCATTGCTGAATGTCACTGTGCCGGGGCCGCTGATCTTAGACCATGTGCCCGTGCCTACGCCCGGGGTATTGCCTCCGAGGCCACCACTCACCAGTCCGCATATAGACTGCGTACCGCCTACTGTAGCTGTAGTAGGTGCTGCATCTATAGTGAAGCTGACGTCAGAATTACATCCACCCTTGGTATAGCGCACTGTGACAGTACCGGCAGCCGTAGCTGTAAAGGTAGTGCCGCTGATAGTACCATTGCCAGTGCCCGCTATCACAGACCATGTACCCGCTGTGAACGGTGCCGGTGATACCGTGAGGCTACGTGTGGTACCCTGACACATAGTAGCTGCACTTGTAGTATTAGTATACCCGATGCGTGTATAGGTGAGCGTGGCAGATGTACCACCTGCGGTCCAGCAGCACGCGCCGCCAGCCAGGATGTCTACTATCGTACTGGTACCTGTAGCAGTGAAGGAGCCCGGCGAGGCCGAGTAACCACCGCAACCATTTGACCCACTGATGCTGACCGTATAGTCAGCGCCGATAGTAGATGACATACTCCACTCCTGCATACCACCTACATTCGGGGTATTGACCGTAGCTCCGCATGAAGGATTTGAGATAGATCCCTGCAGAATACACTGCGCGGAAGCTACTGAAATGATCGAAACGGAAAAGAATAGAGATAGGAGTGCCTGACGAAAATGGGTTGAGATTTTCTTCATGAAATCGGGTTTTGCTTCAAATATAAACAATGCCCTGTTTATAACGAGCTTTTTATCAAAAAAATACCCCTGATTCAATGAAAATCAGGGGTATCGCGTTTAAAGCTATGTCATATTCCGAAGACAGCCGGGACCGCCGTTCTATTATTCCATTACAGTGACAGTACCAGACATGGTCTCTTTGTGACCATCTGAGTAGAGCACTTCGATCTGGTAGACGTAAGAGTCAAACTGTACCTTCTTGCTACGGAAGGATCCATCCCAGCTATTATTGCCAGATACGCCTATACCATTGAGCTGAGTAGGGTTGCTGAATACCCTTTCTCCCCACCTGTTCCAGATATTGACACTTGCGGATTTGGCTCCGAGGATATCAAATTCAAACTTGTCATTCAGACCATCACCATTTGGTGTGAAGGCCGATGGGATGAATGCTGACGGATGATCGCTCACTGTGACCAGCACAGTATCTGTGACGATACAGCCACGTGCATTGACTGCTGTGACCACATACGTGCGTGTCACGTGTGGTGTAGCGATAGGGTCATTACAATTAGCCGAGTCTGCGCAGCCCTGGAAGTTGAGAGAGTCCTTCGGATCCCAGATATACCTGATCTGAGACGGAGCCGTATCAGAGCTGGCAGTAGCAGAGAGCTGTACCTGCTCACCGGCCAGTATATAGTATGGATTGGCAGTGAGGTCTACTGTGAAATAGCCCGGTGCAGCTACAGTCAGTGCGGTAGACCCTTCGCAGCCATTTACATCACGTACGATCAGTGTGTACTGACCTACGGCCAGATTGCGGAAGGTATCGGTGCTCTGTACAAAATTGCCGAGCTGATAGCTGTATGGCGCATTGCCTCCTGTCACATTCACCACTACGTAGCCATCTGCTGCGCTCACACAGGTAGCGCCACCTATAGCTGTAGTAGCAGATATGGCTGTAGGTGAGACGAGGGTAGCTGTATCCAGTACCTGGCATCCCTTGCTATCTGTGACAGTGGCGTAGTAGGTACCACCGGTCAGGTTGGAGGCTACGTTGCCACTTTGTGCCGGTGAGGTGCTCCATGTATAGGTGTACGGCTGGGTACCTCCGAGCACATCGAGAGACACAAATCCATTTGTACCTCCGTTGCACGTAGGATTATTCACTGCTGTATTGACTGTCATCGGGCTGGACTGTCCGCCTACGACGATGGTCTCGGTCTGGTGGCATCCGTTTGAGTCAGTGACCTGTACTCCATACGTACCACCCGGGATGCCGGTCTGCAATGAGTCCGTGACAAAGTTATTCCAGAGGAACTCGTATGGTTTCACACCACCTGTCACGATAGCCGCTACAGAGCCGGAGTTTGCACTCTGGCAGGTAGCATCTGTCTCTACCAGACTCAGCCTGAGGGAGTCTGCCTCCTTGATCACGGCGTGGTATGATACAGTACAGTTATTAGCATCTGTGAGTACGAGGTAGTAGTCACCACCAGACAGCTGGAAGATATCCTTGGTGATAGGACCTAGGATGCCTGAGAGGCTATCGTAGTGCCACTGGTAGCTATATGGCAGTGTGCCACCGTAGCCTGTAGTGATCACAGAGCCATCCTGATTGCCCTTGCAGGTCACCTGCTTAGGTGTACCACTGATATACAGTGGCAGCGGATCTACTACTACTACAGAGTCATACGCCCTGCAGCCGTGAGCATCCGTCACTGTGATATGATATACCCCTGCAGATACGCCAGTAGCTGTGCTGCCGGTATACGGACCTCCCGACCACTGGAAGGTATAGCCCGGAGTACCGCCCGCAGGTAGCATAGTGATAGTACCATTGCCTGCAAAGCTACATGTAGGATTGGCAAAGATGTGAGACAGTGTGAGTGGTGTAGGGTCTACGATCACTACAGATGTGGCAGCAGAGCAGCCATTGGCATCGGTCACTGTCACATAGTATGTATTAGGGCCGAGGTTGAGGTTATCAGGCGAGTTGGCCGCTGATGGAGACCATGTGTAAGTATAGCCACCTATACCTCCGCTGGCTATGACGTGTATAGACCCATCATGAGCACCGGAGCAAGATATAGGCACAAATGTATCTGTGACTGCTATAGGCAGACCTTCGCGCACGATGCCGCTATCCCTCAGCTGGCAGCCATTGGCATCAGTGATGATGACATAGTAGGTGCCACCGGTCAGGCTATCTATATTCTGAGAGATAGAGAAGTTTGACCAGAGGAAGGAATATGGAGCTGTACCACCGGTGATTGCATTGAGATGCACGGAGCCATTTCTGGCGCCGGAGCAGGTCACATTAGTAGTCACTACAGATCCTACTGCCAGTGCAGCTGTAGGTCCATTGACAGTAGCTGTCAATACAGCGCTACAGTTGTTTGCATCCTTTACCGTCACAGTATATGTGCCCGGCGCAGCAGCTGTCACAGACGGACCGCTGCCGGCAGAAGATGGAGACCATGTGTAGGTCAGTGTACCGGTACCACCTGTGGCAGTCACCGTCACGCTACCATCACTACCACCAAAGCAACGTACATCAGTAGATGCTATGGATGCTACCAGGCGCTGCGGCTCTATGATCTGGACACTATCCCTGTGCTCACAGCCCCTCGCGTCAGTGATGATCACCCTGTACATGCCACCACTGAGGTGACCGAGATTCTGAGTGACCTCAAAGTCTGACCAGAGGAATGTGTATGGCAGTGTACCTCCATTCACTGTGAGTACAGCCGCGCCGCTGCTATCGCCACCGCACAGTATGTTAGTACCGGCTATGCTGGATGTGATAGCTGTAGGCTCCTGTATGGTCGCATTGACCGGTACGGTACATCCCTTGGCATCGGTCACTGTAGCAGTATATGGTCCTGCAGAGAGGCCAGATATAGATGATACAGACTGGCCGCTGCTCCAGCTGTAGGTGTAGGCACCCCAGCCACCGCTCACCAGCAGATTGATAGCGCCATTGGCAGCACCGTTACATGTGATATCTGTCACTACTGCAGTAGCAGTAAGGGCTGCAGCCGGCTGCGAAAGGACCACCGGATTGGCAGCATACCTGGCAGTACAGCTGCTATCATCCTTTACAGCGATGTAGTAGTTGCCTGCAGGGAGTGCGGTGAAAAGTCCCGTTGTATTAGTATAAGTGAGACCATTGTCTATAGAGTACGATATAGCTCCGTCAGGTGAGGTAGCTACGACATTGATCGTATCATTGGCTCCGCCAAAACAGCTCGCATCCCTGAAGGTCACGCTGCTGATCACAGGCAGTGGCAGTGGATTGATGATGACCGCATTATTCATAGCGGTATCACAGCCGGCGATATTAGTAGCTATCGCATTATATGATCCTGCCAGGGTGAATGTACCAAAGTTGAGCGGGCCACCGGTACCGGCTATAGGGCCGGCTACCAGCACACCACCGGTATAGAGCGAGTAGGTCACGCTCACATCAGAGTTTGACAGGCCGATCACCCTGCCGGAGTCTCCGGTACAGTATGAGCCGCCACCTGTCACAGTGTATGCATTAGGCAGTACCACGAGTGTGATCACTGCAGAGTCAGTCATCTTAGACGAGCAATATGGAGAGGCTATGAATGTACCTATCACTGTATAGACACCTGGCTGGCCGGCATTACCAAAAGGTATCTGGTTGCCTGTACCTTGCACAGGGTTGCCAACAGGAGTAGTATTATTGAGGTAAAGCTGGTAGGTCACGCCGAGCTGTGATCCGCTCAGAAAGATAGCAGGACCAGATGAAGAGCCCGGACATGCATTGCCACCACCCTGTACGGTAAAGAGGGTCGGTGTAGGGCTCAGGCCTACATTCACAAAGCCAAGCATATTCTGGCCACAGCCTGTGAAGCGGTATCCTACTACTGTATAGATACCTACCTGGGTCTCATTGGCAAATACGAACGGAGAGGCTCCGGTACCGATAGCGCTATCTACTGGTACGCCATTGTAGTACACGATGTACTTGACGCCCGGCTCAGAGCCATTCAGCGTGATAGGCACGCCGCTGCCACCCGGGCAGTAGTTGCCACCACCCTGCACGGTAAACTGTACCGGCAGAGGCAATATCTTGATCGTATCATATATAGGTATAGACCAGCCGCAGCAGCTCTCACGCACTTTGTAGCGCACGATATAGTTGCCCGGAGCATAGCCTGTGAAGTCTACGTTTGGCGATGCTACGGTAGATGAGAATAGTGGGCTATTCACGTTGGCGCCCTGATATATCCTCCAGTCATACTCCTGCTCTGTACCCCAGTGAGTAGCAGAGAGAGATACTGATCCGTCCAGGCATATAGTGTGGCTGGATGGTGTGATGACCGGCTTCTGACGGTTGTCTACTGCTATCTTGAGGTAGGCTGCATATTGCAGGCCGTTTACCGTGAGGTCTATCTCAGCATCGGGCGTAGTAGCATATACTACTACCGGGCTTGAGCTGGCATTGTATGATGACAGTGGTGAGCCTGCAGGCTGGTCACGCATATCATTTTCCAGACTTAGGGAGCCAGGGAATGACCACACACCAGTATTCTTGGTCAGGGCTATCTCAGAGTAGATACACGCCTTAGCGTTATTATAGTTGACACCTACTATATAGTTGTTTGGCACAGCTGTAGAAGAGCCGCTGATGAAAGCGCCATTCACAGTCACGATATCCTGAGAGAGGCCATTGGCACCGTCCTGGCCGCGGCCACCTGAGCCACCGCTACCACCGTTGCCACCATCGCCACCGCGGCCACCATCGCAGCCACCGTGGTCAGTACCAGGAGAGCCGCCCTGAGCCGCAGAGCCGGGCTGTCCGGCTGCACCATTGCCACCGAGGCCGGCAGCACCAGGCAGGATAGCTGAAGTGATGATCGTACCCGTAGTAGATGCACCGCTGGCGTAGATAGCAAAAGAGCCACCGCCACCGAAACCGCCACTACCGCCTATACCACCATCACCACCATTGCCACCACGACCACCATCAGGAGAGCCGCCGCCGCAACCGCAGGTACAGCAGGAGCCGATGTCACCGCCGCCGCCGCCGCCACCGCCACCGCCGCCAAAGCCGTTGCTTCCGTTAGAAGCCTGGCTGGCAGGGATATAATATGGAGATGAGAATGAAGGAGAGGCTGGCCTCGCACCAGCTACATAGCTGAGCGCCGCATTAGCACCTGGTGTACCGGTAGTGCCACCACTACCTGTGCCGGAGCTGGCATTGCAGCCTACTGTATTACAGCCACCGCCGCAGCCGGTAGATCCACCGCCGCCACCGCTGGCACCGTTATTGCCGGCACTACCGGCTGTACCCGGAGTATTGCCACTGCAGCCGCAGCGGTTATTACTACCTGCACCGCCGCTGCCGCCATTGCCATGGCCGCCGGCACCACCTGCACCACCCGGAGTAGTACCCGGAGTACCGGTAGAGGCAGCACCTGCGAAGACCTTAGTACGTACGATCTTGAAGTTAGTTGAGTTATTGTATGCCAGGACACCGTAGTTAGAGTATCCCTCACCGTTTGTAGTCCTTTGGTTGATATCAGTGGTCTTGATCACGAGGTCCTGCAGCTCCCAGTTGTCAGAGCCGTTGGATTTGAAACCCACGCGGTGCGCTACGTCACCATTGATCACCTCTGTACCGGAGCATACTATATATGTACTGTCAGCATTGCTCTTGCTCCAGATACCGCTATTGATCACATAGCCACCATCAAACACGAGGTTGTTCTGGATATTGAGTGGTACGGTCTCATTGTAGGTACCTACTGCCAGCCTGAGCTTGGTGCGGCCACCCAGCTGCGTGAGCGCATAGGCTATAGATTTGTACGGTACGTCCGGACCACCGGCAAATACCGAGTCCTTGCCCGTAGGAGCGATATATGCGAAATCGCAGGTAGGTGAACCAACTATCACCACGCACGTATTAGCTGCCACATTTGGCGGGCATGCAGTGAGGTAGGTCAGGTTTATATTATATGAACCGGGATTGACAGGTGCTGTCCATGTGAAGGTGGACGTGGAGCCTGTAGTAGGAGAGCCACCTGTGGCGGTCCAGTTGTATCCCGTAGCCCCTACCAGTGCGCCGACCGTAGGAGGTGTGAGGATATTGAGCGAGTGGGTAGACCCCGGTAGCACAGTAGAGCCGCAGATACCGGATACGATAGGCGGCACAGGATCTCCGGAGCCACCCATAGGATTGTAGGTCACTACCACGCAGTTTGAGGTAGTAGTATTAGTATTGAAGTTATTGCTGCAATTGCTGGTGACCAGTACGCGATAGAGGCGTGTGCCGCCGGTCTGTGGCGGAGAGAAGCTGGAGCTGGTAGCACCTGTCACATTGGTCCAGTTGGATCCCGGGCAAGAAGTATTGCTGGATACCTGCCACTGGTAGTTTTGGCCCAGCGTCCATCCATGAGGGTCATTGTTGACTGCTACAGAAAGGGTGGTAGGTGTACCTATACAGCCCTGAAATGCCGTAGGCTGAGTAGTGATAGTAGGTGCATAGTTAAATGACCAGGTGAAACTGTAGAAGAAACGATAGTTGCCACACCATGCTGACACACCAGAGTGTAGCTGGCATGGTGAAGAATCCATAAAGTTGATCACAGCCAGGTTAGGATTCTGGCAGCGGTTAGCATCGCCGTATACAGATGGGAAGCAACGGGCAAAATTGTATGACTCATAGTCACAATTATTGCCACTGCTACAGTTTTTCTCAAAGGCATCATTCATGCCGAGCGTGAAAGTGGTAGCGGCGCTATTGGTCACGTTCCACACATTAAATGTACCGAGAGACTCAAAGGTGTTTGGGTCACCCTCGTAGTGGATACAATATGGGCCATTGACTACTGATCCGGGAGCATTGTCCGTGGCTGTGATCTTCCACGTAGGATCGGGGTTGCCGCAGGCAGTACAGTCTCCATAGTTGGTACGCTCTACACCGGTGATATTGACACGCAGGTTCACAGTCTGGGCGACGGATGTAGATAGGGCAAAAAAGCAGATGGCAGAAAAGAGTATACTTTTCAACTTCATAAATAAGGATTTGTTTCAAATATACCATTTGACTCGGATAATCAAAAAAAACAGAAGAAGATGGCAGGCAATTAATACAAGATAACTGCGTTGCGGCCTGAGTGACAGGGGCATACAGATCAGCCATTGTTTTTTCTCGAAGGGTAAGCTCAATGGGAATCGTAAGACTTCGCTAATCGGACCATCTCTTTGTAATAGATGGGGTTAGTGACTTACTTCGTGGTCATGTCCAAGTGATCGAGGAAAAATGCAAACACCTGAATGCGTAAGACTATTATCCTTTTATAGAATTTTTAATGCAACGATGACGAGATTTGTACCATCATTTAAATTAATTACTTAACTAAATCCATGCATATGAAAAACCTTTGGCCCAAAATGATCCGGCTGCTGCTACTCGTCATGATCGGCACAGCCACCTACAGAGCCGGTGCGCAGACACTGCAATTGTCAGACACAGTCACGACATCGTGCAATAATGACGGCTCCGCCACCCTCAGAGTATATGGCGGTACGGCTCCGTATACATATACCCTCACCGGCTATTACAACGTCACCTACGGACCGGTGACGCAGACATCTAATACCTTTACCGGCCTGCCTACGGGCTATTATCAAGCGGTAGTGAGTGATGCCAATGGCGTCAGCAACATCACCCAGCCTCTATACATATATATATCTAGCAGGATCTCTGGCTATGTATCTGTCTACCCCGCTGTGTGTCCCTCTACGCTGGGCTCAGAGAAAGCGTTTGGGTATACCAATAATGGCAGTAGCGGTAGTTTCACCTACCTATGGAGTACGGGAGCTACCACAGATAGTATCTATAATGTGCCGGTAGGCACCCACTATCAGTGCACTGTCACTGAAGTATCTACAGGATGTACAGTGCTGGCCAGCGACTCCGGGGGCATGTATCAGATCTCCAGCATACAACCAAACGTCACCACCACTGCCGCTAACTGCCGCAATGGTACTGCTACTACAGCGCCGACCAATGGTATCAGCCCATACAGCTACATATGGAGCAATGGGAATGCGACCGCCACTGCCACTAACCTATCTGCCGGATATGCCACAGTGACTGTGACAGATGCCATAGGCTGCTCTGCACAGGGATACGGCTATATCTCTCAGGCTATCCAGCTCACATCGCAGGTCAATACTACGGCCGAGCACTGCAATGACGGCAATGGTACACTCAGCATCAGTCCTGTGAATGGTACTTCTCCATTCACCTATACCTGGTCATCCGGGCAGACCACCGCTCATATTACGAACCTGAATGCAGGATACTATCAGGTCACTTTTACCGATCATAACGGATGCTCGGGAGTAAACTATGGCCAGGTACAAAAGTCAACCCCGATCTCACTGACCACCAGTACCACACTGACATCATGCTCCTCTCCTACCGGGTCTGCTACTGTAGTAGCCACAGGCGGCACAGCACCATATACCTACTCGTGGAATACATACCCTCCGCAGGCTACTGCCACTGCCAGCGCCCTGACCGGCGGCTACTATGTAGTCAATGTAGTAGATGCGCAAGGCTGCTTTCAGAATCAATCCGCACAGGTGGGGTTCAATACCAACCTCTCCATCAGCACCACACACGTAGATGCACACTGTGGTGGTACTCCGGGTAGTGCCAGCGCCTCTGTGAGCGGCGGTACTGGTCCCTATACCCTGCTCTGGAGCAATGGAGCTACCGGTACCAGTATCTCAAACCTGACGCAGCAGGGCTACTATACCTGCGTGGTCACAGACAATGCAGGCTGCCATAGCAGCTCCGGCACCTACATGCAATCTATCAGCCCGGTATCGCTATCTGTATCTACAGTGGCGGCGAGCTGTATCTATACCTCTGACGGCAGCGCTACCGCTATAGTCAGCGGGGGCACAGCACCGTATACGTATTCCTGGGGTGCCTCTTCATCTGTCACAGGCCTGGCACAGGGAGACTATACCCTCTATGTACACGATGCTAACGGCTGCGGTGCCTTTCGCAACTACCATATAGGATATGCCTCTACTGCGCCATGTGCAGTCATCATAGCCGGCGATATCATAGAAGATGATCAGCGCAATTGCAATGTGCAGTTTACACACGTAGATAATGTATGGGTCAGCTGCCAGCCCGGCGGTGGCTATCAGTGGACACAGGGTGGCCACTATCAGTTTACCCTGCCTCCCGGCACCTACACTGTATATGAGGCACCTCCGGTGAACTATACCCTGGCATGCCCTGCCACCTCACCTACCCTCACGCTCACTGCGGGCCAGAGCAGCCTGAACAATGACTTTTTCAATCAACCGGACACGGCCCGCGACCTGGCCATCACCTGCATACCATACACACCACCGGTACATGGATTCACACAGCACAGCAGGCTGATCATACGCAATCTCGGCAATATCATGCTAGGCCCGGATGTGGTATACAAGCACGCACTGGATATCAACTTCCACTCAGCCTCTCCGGCGCCAGATAGCTATGATCCGACCACCGGTATCCTCAAATGGAGCCGTCCATCGCTGGTATCTACAGCTACAGATGAGATAGACCTGTATTTTGATATACCTGCGCCACTCCCTATCGGCCATATCCTGAATAACTCAGATACAGTGTACCCGATAGATAATGATATCGACACCTTCAATAACTATGAGGATGCACAGGGCCTCGTAGTAGGATCATACGATCCTAACTATGTAGATGTACTGCCAAAGGGTTCTGGCGCTCCGGGCTACATCACTACTACGACAGACACCACGCTGAGATACGTAGTTCACTTTCAGAATACTGGTACCTATCCGGCCACATACGTCACGCTCAAACTGCCTATAGACAACAATCTGGACCTGTCTACCTTCCAGTTTATCGGTGCCAGCCATACGGTGACCTCTATCAGCGCTGATGCCGCACGCATACTGACCATCCGCTTTGATAACATACATCTGGTAGACAGCAGCGTGAGCCAGCTCGGCAGTCAGGGATTCGCAGCATTTACACTGCGGCAGAAGAGGGGCCTCAATCCGGGCAACGTGATCAACGAGCAGGCTAATATCTATTTTGATTTCAATACCCCTGTAGCTACCAATACTACGCTGAACACCATACATGATCCTAATGGTATCACAGAGATAGCTGTGGGTAGCCTGGGCATCTACCCTAACCCTACTCAGGGCAATGCTACACTGGACCTCCCGGGCATCACAGAGGATAGGATACAGGTACGCGCCTATGACATGATGGGCCGCCTGGCTATGGAGATGCCATCTACAGATATAGCAGGCAGGAAACAACTACTGCTCAATACGGCTGCATTGCCTGCAGGTGTGTACAGCATAGAGGTATCCGGCCAAAGCCGCTATGTGGCCAAACTGGTCAAGACGGACAAGTAAGATTTTAGGGATGATGAGACGCAGAGCGGGGGTGAAAACTCCCGCTCTTTTGTTTTTTTGGACCTTAATCACCGCAAAAAACAAGTGTTTTTCCACCGTTTTTGCACCAAAACTGGGTTGAATTTAGCATTTGCCCCAGCTATTTCAGGTTGATCTTTTTTGCGAAATATTTATCCACAAAACAACTCATTTTTAAGGGATTTTGGGAGGGCTGAAACATAGATTTTACGCAGGTTTTGAGTATCTTCGACCGTTCCAAAAACTAAACTAGAAATGAGTTCGCAAATGGCGGTAGAAAATGAATTAGTCCCTGAGAAAAAGAAAGAATATTCAGCAGATAGTATACAGGTGCTCGAAGGCCTCGAGGCGGTGCGTAAGCGCCCGGCGATGTATATCGGTGATATAGGCGTGAAAGGCCTGCACCACCTGGTCTATGAAGTAGTAGACAACTCGATAGACGAGGCCCTGGCCGGTCATTGCAAAAACATCTTTGTGAAGATCCTGCCGGACAACTCTATCAGTGTAAAGGATGATGGCCGTGGTATCCCGGTCGACTTTCACGAGAAGGAAGGTAAATCTGCACTGGAGGTAGTACTGACTGTACTCCACGCCGGTGGCAAATTTGACAAAGACTCCTATAAGGTATCAGGCGGTCTGCACGGTGTGGGTGTATCCTGCGTGAATGCACTCTCCGATCACCTGAAGGTGGAAGTTCACCGCGGTGGCAAAAAATACGAGCAGGAATACTCTATAGGCAAGCCGCTGTATGACGTAAAGGAGATCGGCACGTCTGACTATCGCGGTACGATCGTGACCTTCCACCCGGATGGCACTATCTTCCAGGTCACTACCTACAATTTTGAAACACTGGCATCGCGCCTCCGTGAGCTGGCTTATCTCAATAAGGGTATCAGCATCACCCTGACAGATGAGCGTGACAAGAACGAAGACGGTACTTTCCGCTCTGAGCATTTCTACAGCGAGGGTGGCCTCGTGGAGTTTGTGAAATATCTAGACTCTACACGTGAGCCACTGATCCCTACGCCTATCCACGTGGAGGGCGCCCGTGACAATATCATGGTAGAAGTGGCACTGCAGTACAATACGTCATACGGCGAGAATATCTTCTCATACGTCAACAACATCCACACCATAGAGGGCGGTACGCACGTAGCGGGCTTCCGTAGTGCGCTGACTCGTACTTTCAAGAGCTATGGTGAGAAGAACAAGTTCTTCGAAAAGCTGAAGGTGGAGATCGTGGGTGATGACTTCCGCGAAGGCCTCACGGCTATCGTATCTGTGAAGGTGCCTGAGCCGCAGTTTGAAGGACAGACCAAGACTAAGCTGGGTAATAATGAAGTATCCGGCGCGGTGAATCAAATTTTCGCAGAAGTACTGCAAAACTACCTGGAGGAAAATCCGAAGCAAGCAAAACTGATATTTGACAAAGTGGTGCTGGCTGCTACTGCCCGCCATGCTGCGCGCAAGGCGCGTGAGATGGTGCAGCGCAAGGGCGCCTTTAGCGGAGGTGGCCTGCCGGGCAAACTGGCCGACTGCTCCTCAAAGGATCCTGGCGAGAGCGAGCTCTTCCTGGTGGAAGGTGACTCCGCAGGTGGTACTGCCAAGCAGGGCCGCAACCGTGCCTTCCAGGCTATCCTGCCACTGCGTGGTAAGATCCTGAACGTAGAAAAAGCGCTGGAGCATAAGATCTACGAGAATGAGGAGATCAGGAATATGTTCACCGCGCTGGGTGTCAAGATCGGTACCGTGGATGATACCAAGGCATTGGACATTACCAACCTGCGCTACCACAAGATCGTGATCATGTGCGATGCCGACGTAGACGGTAGCCACATCACCACGCTGATCCTGACATTCTTCTTCCGCTATATGAAGGACCTGGTAGAGCGCGGCAATATCTATATCGCACAGCCGCCATTATACCTGGTCAAGAAAGGCAAGGAGCAAACCTACTGCTGGAATGACAGCCAGCGTGAGCGCGCTACCCTGGCTCTGGCCAAAGGCGGCAACACGGACAACGTAGTAGTACAGCGCTACAAGGGTCTCGGTGAGATGAACTCTGAGCAGCTCTGGGAGACTACCATGAATCCTGAGACACGCACGCTGAAGAAAGTGACGATCGATAGCGCTGCCGCTGCCGATCATATCTTCTCCATGCTGATGGGCGATGAGGTGCCACCACGCCGCGAGTTTATCGAGGCCAACGCGAAGTATGCGCGTGTGGATGCATAAACCAGACAAGAGACTTTAGACGATAGACATTAGACAACTACGGAGGCCGGTTTTATACCGGCCTTTTTTGTTTGCCGAAACTTCGCGTATTTAGTATAAATATGAAAATGAGAAAGGCACTTTTAAGCTTGTTGTTCTTTTGTGTTGCAGTTTTATCCCACGCTCAGTCAGGGCCGAGGCTAGTAGCGGCCGCAGATGGATTTTTTTTCCAGTACATGGGTGGAGACTCTGTCATAACCAGACGAGCTCAAGCGCTGCACTCCTCTGCCTGGTCCGCTACACTAATCGAAGCACCGAACGGATTGCTATATGGGACAGGATATAGCAACCCAAGTGGTGGCGCTATCGCTACATATGACTATACTATAAATGCTGATGCACAGAGTGGCACTTCCAATTTTGGTGGCAGTAATGGGACCAGCCCTTTAGCGCCCTTGGTCTTAGCGCATGATGGCAAAATGTATGGAACAAATACAAATGCCGGCACCAATATTCCCGGTACGATCTTCAGTTTTACGCCTGGTGAAGACTCTATAAAAAAATTAATCAACCTCCCTCCGGGAGCAAACCCATACGCTGCGATGATCCAGGCAGCTGATGGTTTTCTATACGGAGTCACCCAAGCTGATGGCATAGATACCGGCGGTACAATATATAGATATGATATCGCTACTAATACATATACAGTGCTTCATAATTTTCCTAACTATTGCTATCCCAAAGCGACGCTGCTGGAGGTAGGCGCTGACACCCTCTACGGAGTGACCCATGGTGCAAATCCGTCTTCTACACCGCCTGTCATTTTCCGATTTATAGCAACTACAGGTGCGTACACCGTTTTGGCTAATCTGCCTTATAATAGCTTTCCTAAGGGTGGCCTGACCCATGCTACAGACGGCAATCTTTATGGTATGACATATTCCGCCGGGCTATATTCTAAAGGAATTTTGTTTAGGTATAATATGGCAAATGGAAATATAGATACCCTTCACAACTTTGGAGCGGGTACTGATGCCAGTAATCCTACGGGAGAATTGTATCAGGCGAGTGATGGAATCCTTTATGGAATGACTGCCTATGGTGGTACTTTTAGTCAGGGGACTATATTTCAATATGACATAGCCACAGGCACCTATAAAGTGAATGTGAATATGCAATCGATGGCGATGGCTACGTACGGGCATTTTATTGAGTATAAAGTACTGCCAGTACGCAGGCATCCCATTGCCACTTCGTTATGTGCCGGCTATACTGCCTATTTCGTATCTGTGGATACTGCCAGTACAGCTACCACACAGTGGCAGGTGAGCAGTGATAGCGGAACAACCTATGCCAACGTAGCCGGTGCCACAGACAGTATGTATTATTTCACAGCGACCAATATACAGAATGGGAATTTGTATAGAGCTGTCTTTAATCATAATGGACAGTCAGATACATCGCTGCCAGCTAAACTATCCGTCTATCCACTCGACACGACCTATCTCACTCAGAGCATCTGTGCCGGTCAGTCAGTCTCCGTCTTGTATTCCAACTATTATACTCCCGGCATTCACATTGTCCTTGGCCAAGGAAGAGGAGTGCATAGCTGCGATAGTGTTATCAAACTTGATCTGCGTGTCTATCCGAAAGCTGAAGACACGATCACAGCCGCTATCTGTGCTGGTCAAAGCTACACATCAGGCACGCATCACTACTCATCTACGGGTATTTACACGGATACAATAGTATCAGGCTCTGTGAGCGGATGTGACAGTTTTAGCACATTGTCCTTGACGGTTTATCCATCCATCAGAGATACAACTTTTGCCTCCATATGTGCTGGCAGCAGCTATACGGTGGGCGCGCATTCATTTTCTACCTCAGGTGTATATGTAGATACACTTACCGGTAGTTCTGCCCATGGCTGCGATAGTATCGTGACACTCTATCTAGCTGTATTAAATAATACGACAGCCTATTTCTCCATACAGCCAGCCGCCATACCACAGCTATGGTACGCACTCAATCAATGTGTAGGTCCTTCTTTATCATACGTATGGAACTGGGGCGATGGTACACCTACGAGTACTGGCGCTACTCCTACACACATCTATGACACTGCAGGATATTACGATATCTGTGTGACGGTGACTGATAGTCTGGGTTGTACTGCTACGTTTTGCGATACGGCTGTATATATGTCCAAGAACGCAGGGGGCACAGTAGAGCTGGATGTGGTGAAACAAATACCTACGGGGATAGAAAACATCAATGATGATGAGCTGCAGATCTCCTACTATCAGGGGGCCTTTCATTTTAGCCAGGCACTGGCAATACCTACAAAGATTGGCCTCTATGATATGTCCGGAAGAAAGGTAGCAGAGCAAAATGGTATATCAGGGCTGGTGTGGCAAACAAGCCAGGCCATCGCTCCAGGTGCCTATCTACTGCATATAGAAAGTCAAGGTCAAAGCCGGTCACGAAAAATTTTGATCTTACAATAAGCATAGATTGAATATCTAGGGCCGGTTTTATACCGGCCTTTTTATTTTATGAAAATGGGCCATAGCGCGTCACATTGTACAGATGCCAGCCGACAGCGGCGAGCATTAAAAGAATCCAGGCATAAGGCAGCAGTTGCTTTATGTCGCGGTCATAGTAGAAAGCAAACAGAACGGCTAGCGGTGCAGCCAGTGTGAAAGGCAGCCGCTCCTCATAATATCCCATCAGGTATAAGAATACGAACACCAGCAGCAGCAGGCATAGGCAGACCGATGGCAGTGTCGATAAGACAACAGCACGCGTGCGTATAGCTGCAATGATACCAGCCATCAGCAGCAGCGCAAACAATACAGAGATAGAGCTGAATGAAAACAAATAACGCTGCCAATAGGCTGCTGATTTTGCCACTAAGGCAGGCCATGATACCTGCATGGCATCAGCCACCCAGATGAACTGCCGGTAGTAGCTCACTTCATGATTGTAGTATGTGACTCCATTGAGGCGGAGGATCAGTATCCAGACCAGAGATGGGAGCGCGATCAAAGCAAGGCTCAATAACGCAGTGCGCATATCATATCGATACCTGAGCATGGCAGCAAGAAAACTGATAACGAGCAAAACAAAATTGCCATATACCAGCATACTGAGTCCAATGAAAAGGGATACAACCAATATAGCATTGCGACGAGGACGGTCAGCAGTACCTAGCCATAGTACTACATGGATGCATAGCAATGGCGTGAGGAAAATGAACATCTGCTGATGTGCGGTCCAGAAAAAGGTTTTGCTGACCACATTGGAGAGTAGGAGAATGGCTATCAGGGAGCGCTCTAAAGCAAATAGAGATGTAAATCTGGTCAGGAGACGATCCAGCAGTAAGAGGGTGGCGAATACCAGCAATAGATTGATCAAAAGATAGCCGGCAAAGTGTGCGTAGTAAATATTAAAATGAAAAAGGGATAGCAAAGGATAAAGTGTATATCCCAGTGCCGAACCGGCCAGGATAAAAAGAGGACGCGACTGCCTGATGGAATGCGGCTCAAAGAGGCAGGATGGCTTCACAGATACACGGGCGTACTCGTAGGAGTCACAGTTGATCACAAAGCCGGCCTGGCGGCCTATATGGTAAAATGTACCGCAGAACTGCTGATCCGGAGCAGGCTGCGGCGAGAACAGGAATGGCACCATGACCACGAGTATGATCAGCGAGTATCGGAGTATGTCTCTGATTGGTGGCACTGAGCTAAAGATACATCATTCTGCCAGCAGATCGCCGATACTATACATGAGCATACCGGCATAAAACATCCATAGGAAGTCTATCATCCCTACAATACGTGGCGAGCCATAAAAGATCATATTGAGTAAGATAAAACTAACCAGCACTATGCAAGTAGCGGGCGATAATCTCAGCAATGCATGCCTGGATAGCCAGATGCTAAGCGGGACGCTGCTGACAAGCAATAACAATGGCAAGCCAGTGATCCGGAGCAAATGATCTGCCCGCTGCTGGAAAGCATAAAAGGTGCCGCGGTGCATCAGATAACAGGCGAGCGCCACTGCTGCTATCAGTGCTACCAGGACTGCTATGGCTGGTCTCATCCTGTGTGCAAGAGCCACAAGAAAAGCACAGGTCCAGAGCAGTAGTATAAACAGTACCGGAGGCCAGCGCGTGAGCAGCCCGAGGTGCACCTTCTCCGATAGCATCGCGATACTATGTGCAGGATGACTGACGCAATAGGTAAATACTTGCAGCGCGATGGGCTCGCCAGTGCCAGATAGCTGCTGATATTGCGCCGTCAGCGTTACTCCCTCAGGATGCCAGTCTCCATCTGTCGCAGCATCATTGTTAGACGCCAGCAGGACATCCTCGCCCTGAGTGGTGAGCCAAAAGAACCTATCCGATGGACCCGTAAGGCGGTTTGCATAGATGGTCCAGGGTGCTATGGTAATGAGTATCGCCGCAACCAGAAATAAGGACCGTAAGCGCTGATGCCTGTATAGATAATATGCAGTGGCAAGAAAAGCTACCGGTATAAAAAAATTCTTAAGTAATAGTCCGATACCCAGATATATACCCATCACCACTATCGAAAAAACATCCGTGCTCCTAAGATTGACGGATAATAGCCACCATAAGCCGATAGTATATGGTAGCACCAATGCCTGAGTCTGCACCTCCGTAGCAAAGCTTCTGCTGAGCAGAAATATAACAAGTGCTGCCAGACTGCCCACCCATACGCCGCGCTGGTCCGCTACCGCAGCACCCGCCACAGGCAGCAAAGAAAGAGCTATAATGAGGATGAGGAACTGTATGCTATACAGCCAGCTGATATGCACGCCAGACACCTTATACACCGCGCCGCAGAAAAGTGTGTAGAGCGGATTGCGTACAAAGTTGTAGCCAGGGCCGGTGTGTTGCTTGCGCTCGTTTATCCTTTCGGCATCAGCTGCCAGGCGGGTATCAAAATGATAGGCAGAGTCCGGCAGCAAGATCGCATCAGAAGGAAAGATATTGAGCCGGGCCAGGTTGACAGCTATGATCTGATAGTCCAGCGTATCACCGATAGGTACCACCCGGTCCTCATACGTAGCCCGGGGGTAGAGCCACATCACCGCGAGCAGAACCAGAGCCATAGCCCAGGCCAGGAAGCGATGGGCAGAGATGCCATGCGGGTCTGTTTGACTGGATATCAATTCGAGTGCTTGTATCCGGCAAAGTAGGAAAAACCAAGGGCATTGGCCGTATCGGCATATAGGGCCGGTATAAAATAACAAGACCGGCACTTCTAAAGCTACCGGCCTGTTAACCCTGAAAAACTGAAATCACTCTCAGCTTATACCTACAAGGTAAATGCGGTACGACCCGTTGTCAAGGGAAAAATGAATAATTATTGCAGTCTATTGATTTTCAGCATTTTTTATTTCGCCTTGCTCACCCACAGACTACCTGCTATACGGTAGCGCCATGGCAGTAGGGCATCGTCACCGGCATAGTCTACCCCCACTCTGGGCGATGCTATGATCTGATCCTCTGGGACACGTATGCCGCGACGCTCCAGCCATACGTGATCCTCGGTGAGGTCCAGGGCATTGTGATGTTTGTTCAGTCCCAGCGCTTGGCTGACCGAGCCGGGGCCTGCGCCTATGCGATATTCCATTTTGTTCATCTTGCGGCGGCGGAGCATGGTCTCTACACCATCTACCGGCTCTATAGCGCGTACCAGCACAGCATCTGCTGTATCAGCTGCATTGGTGATGATATTGAAGAGGTAATGAATGCCGTAGCAGAGATAGACATAAGACAGCCCACCATCATTGTAGAAAACCTCCGTACGCGGGGTCCGCTTGCCCCCAAAAGCATGACAGGCCTTTTCGCGCTGAGAGTATGCTTCTGTCTCTACTATGATACCACTGGTGAGTACACCATCAAAATTTGTACAAAGGACCTTGCCCAATAGCTCCCGTGCTATGAGGGTCACGTCGTCCCTGCGATAAAAAGATAAAGGCAACTTGGAAGCCATACATCAATGGCCCGGAGAGAAGATGTAAAACGCTACCTGAAAGTATACAAATGACTGGTACGGCGATACCTGCTTCTGCCCACCGCTATAGGTAGCATAGAGCGGATTGAGATAAACCGCTACGGGTATAAAGAAATTCTTGCTGGCGGTCAGGTTGTACCCTGCTCCCATCCACAGATATGGTATACCCCGTGTATTGTAGACCAGGTCAGTGCCATTCATCGCATACGACGTAGGGTAGCGCACCGCCAGCATCTCTACACGCACGCGGGCAAAGAAGCCCTTCCAGATCTTGTAGTGCGCAAAGGGGCCACCACCATATACCTGTATCGATGCGTGAGGTGAGTTTGTATTTGGCCCGTCTACGTGAGGCACGTATTGCAGGTTATAGTTCAGGCTACCACCCAGATAGAGGTTCTTCCAGGTCTTGTACCCCAGAGAGGGCATGAGGCCAAACTGGTAGTAGTTATTGGCAAAGAATAACTGGATATTGGGCTCTATGAGTAGCTTCTCGATATCAAATTTCTTCTTTGGGGTAAATGAGTTGGTCTTGCCAAAATCTGTGCTCACTGTATCCTTGGAGTACGACTGCTCGGGGCGCTTGTAGGGTGCCGGCTTGTCATCATCCTGCGCCACAGCAGTGATAGATACTACCAATAGCAGGATCAGTGCTGCATGCTGTGCGAAGCGGTGGATATGATATTTGAACTTCATGAGCTTAACGAATATACGTCAAATAGACGGTAAAGGGTGACCTGCCTTTGTCATGGGCATGTTAAAAAATCTTACGTTCATTGGTCCCGATGACATCATAAAACGGAGCACGTCTCAGAATATTTTGCCCGGATTGAGGATGCCTTTTGGGTCAAAGACCGCCTTGACACTCCGCATCAGGTCCAGCTGCATAGCAGGAAACTTCACATCCATATACCTGCGCTGTACCCAGCCTATGCCATGCTCGCCACTGATCGTGCCACCCAGCTCTACTACTTTCTCAAATATCTCACGCACTCCCTTCGGCACTTCTTCCTTCCACTGCGCATCTGTGAGCTGGTCCTTGATGATGCGCACATGTACATTGCCATCACCCGCGTGGCCATAGCAGACAGAGCGGAAGTTATACTTCTGTCCCACCGCCTTGATATGCGTGAGCAGGTCCGGCAGGCGGTAGCGTGGTACTACTGTATCTTCCTCTATGGTCACGGCGGTGGTCTTGACGGCATTGGCTACATTGCGCCGCATGCGCCAGAGGTCTGCTTTCTGAGCATCCGAGTCTGCAAAGAGTATCTCCCCACAGTCAAAACGTGTCAGGACCTCATACAGTTGCTCGCTCTCCTTGTATAGTACATCCATATCATTGCCATCCAGCTCTATGAGCAGATTGGCGCGGACATCATCTGCTATCGGTATGGTCACATCTCCCAGCCAGCCGCATACCCAGTCTATCGCATCACGCTCCATAAACTCCATGCAAGACGGTATGATGCCGGCCTGAAAAGTAGCAGCGACTGCTGCCGCGGCCTTCTCCATAGATGGGAATGGCGCGAGCATGACCAGTGTGTATTTAGGATGAGGCACCAGCTTAAGGACGATCTTGGTCACTATGCCCAGAGTACCCTCGCTACCCACCATGAGTTGCGTAAAATTATAACCGGTCGAGTTCTTCAGTACATTGGCTCCGGTCCAGATCACATCGCCGCTGGCGAGCACCACCTCCAGATTGAGCACAAAATCTTTGACCACACCATACTTCACAGCGCGGGGGCCGCCGCTATTGCAGGCCACATTGCCGCCTATGAAGCTGCTACCCCGGCTGGATGGGTCTGGCGGATAATAGAGGCCCTTTTCTTTCACGGCATTCTGGAGCTGCTCGGTGATGACACCCGGCTCAGTGATGACCTGCAGGTTTTGCTCGTCTATGTTGAGTATCTTATTGAGGCGCTCTATGGTGAGCATCACGCCGCCGTAGATGCAGAGGCTATTGGCAGAGAGGCCGGTGCCCGCAGCGCGAGGCGACACCGGAATATTCTTCTCATTGCAATAGCGCATGATGCGGCTTATTTCTTCTGTATTGGCAGGCTTCAGCACTGCCTCCGGAGGGAAGCGGAGGTCTTCTGTTTCGTCCTTGGCATATTTGGCCAGGCCATCCCCAGAGGTAATGACATACTCCTCTCCTATTACAGAGCGAAAAAACACGAGATCCTGCTCGTCTATCTTTTTGAAATCCATATGGCAAACCTACGGAAAAATCAGGTGGATGGTGATGGGCGACTGGTCACTGGAAACACAAATGTTATCCGACTATCTCTACCCAGCTTTTACGGATGAGCTCTACGGCCCATTTGAGGATAATAACAGCACCGAGCAGGCCGCAAATCGGGTCTATCACCTTCCAGCCAAACCAACGCGCGGCAAACAATGATATAATAGCAAATATGCTGATCAGAATATCGCTCACCACGTGCAGGTATGCGGCCCTCATATTGAGATCATGATGCTCCTCCTCCCGGTGCAGGAAGAAGGCACTGATGCCATTGACCACGAGGCCGATCACTGCTACTATCAGTGCGCCATCAGTCACATCGATATCGGCGTTTTGAAATTTCTCATAGGACTCATAGATCATTGCAATGGTCACCAGCAGCAGTACGATAGAGCTGGCAAAAGCACTGAGGGATAAAACCCTTTTCTCCAGCTTGTGGTTATTCTCCTTGTGGCGGTTTTTCAGATAGCCATAGGCAGCCCAGGCCAGCGCCAGTACCAGCACGTGAGAGAGCATATGCCAGCCCTCCATCATCAGCGCCACAGACTGTGAGGCATAGCCAAAGTACAGCTCCAGCAGCATAGTAGCTACTGATATCAGCACGACTATCTGCGTACTGCGGTGATTGGTATGGAGGTGGTAGTGTGAGTGCTCGTGGCTGTGCTGGTGGTCGTGAGACATTGTGCGAAGCTAATACAATTTGAAAAGCGAGGCGCTACGGCTTCTTTACCATCCAGAAGTCGTCCATGGTATATCCACCACCAAAGTCAAAATCCTTCGCAAAGGCAATGGTAAAACCTTGCTTGAAGTAAAAGTTGACCGCCTTGATGTTACGCCTATTGACCTGCAGGGCTATTTCATCATATTCTCCGCAGTCTGAGAGTATCTGCTGAAACGCAGCTGCACCGATACCGCGACGGTGCAGGGCTGTATCGATGTAAAACTTATGCAGGAAAAAATGGCCTGGACTCTTCTCACTCAAAGCGTAATATCCGACGGGTGTATCGTCAGCGTATATCAGCGTATAATGCTGGGAGGCCTCTATCTGCGCGAGTATAGCTCCCGGTGAATACATCTGATCCAGCATATAGCGGATCTGGTCATCAGAAATAATGTCAGGATAGTGTTGCCACCAGATCTTGTGTGCCAGCTCGTTGATGAGCTGGATATCTGCCGTAGTGGCCCTGCGGAAAGTGGTACTCATATGCTATGATCTGGGAGTAAAAATGGGAAACCGGCGCGACATATCCACAAGTAGCTTTTGAGAAAGAACAATTAGTGAAACTGCCCTATTTTAGCTGCCATGCTCAGGCACCTATCTATACAGAACTATGCGATCATAGACGACCTCAAGGTCGACTTTGACAGAGGCGTAAATATTATCACAGGCGAGACCGGCGCGGGAAAATCTATCCTGCTCGGTGCGCTGTCTCTGCTGCTGGGTGAGCGGGCAGATAGCAAGGTACTATATGACCAGGCACAGAAGTGTGTGATAGAGGCGGAGTTTGACTCTGTGAGTGATACAAAAGCTCTATTCAAGGATAACGATCTGGACTATGAGCCAGTCACCATCATACGCAGGGAGATAGCCCAGAGTGGCAAATCCAGAGCTTTTGTAAATGATACACCGGTAACCCTCACTGTGCTGAAGGCGCTGGGTGAAAAGCTGGTCAATATGCATAGCCAGCATGAGACGCTGGACCTGGTGCAATCCGGATTTCAACAAGAGGTGCTCGATGCGCTGGCCAGAAATCAAAACCTGCTCGCAGATTACAGAAAAGCATTCTTCGCTTATAAAAAGGATCAGGCGAAGCTGGAGGCCATGATAGCTGAATACAATAAGGCCAGGGCAGAAGCTGACTATGTACACTTTCAGCTGAATGAACTCTCTGAGGCAAAACTGGAGGCCGACGAGCAAGGACTGCTGGAGGCAGAGCAGAAGACGCTGGAGAATGTAGAGAGTATCAAAGTAGCCGTACAGGCTGCGATGCAGATCCTACAGGAGGGCGAGGCCTCGGCCATAGACCTGCTGCATGAGGTGCAGGTGCAGCTACGCTCAGTGGCCAAAGTACACACCGGCATAGCAGATCTCAATAAGCGTATAGATGCTGCCATCGTAGAGCTGAAGGACATCTCCGGTGAGTTTGAAGATATACAGGATAAAGCAGCGCTCGATCCTGAGCGCCTGGAGCAGGTGCAGCAGCGCCTCAGCGTACTCTACCGCCTGCAGAAAAAGTATAGTGTGACTGATACGGCGCAGCTGATAGACATACAGACAGGCCTCGAGCAGAAGGTATCCTCCTATGGTAGCAGCACAGAGGCCATAGAGCTATTGCAAAAGCAGCTGGAGCAGGTAGAGAAGGAGCTGCGCAGTACAGCTGATAAGCTGCATCAAAACAGGCAAAAGACTATCCCTGCATTCCAAAAAAATGTGGAGGCTGCGCTACACAAGGTCGGTATGCCTAATGCGGCCTTTCAGGTAGATATACAGAAGACAAAAAATGACACGCTGAGCGATAGCGGTATCTCAGAGGTTAAATTCCTCTTTAGCGCCAATAAAGGTTTTGCTCCGCAAGAGATCAAAGAAGTGGCCTCCGGTGGTGAGCTATCACGCCTGATGCTATCTATCAAATCTCAGGTCGCAGCCGCAGATCACCTGCCTACGATGATCTTTGATGAGATAGACACGGGCATCTCTGGTGAGGTAGCGCTCCGTGTAGGAGAGATCATGCGCACTATGAGCCGTGGGCATCAGCTCCTCTGCATCACGCACCTGCCACAGATGGCACGGATAGCAGACAGGCATCTCTATATCTATAAGGATGTCTCTAAAGGCAAGACCCACACACGTATCCGCACACTAAACCAGGAAGAGCGCATACAGGAGCTGGCTAAGATGATAGGCGGAGAGAAAGTGAGTGAAGCCGCCCTGGCCAGTGCACATGAGCTGATCAATTCGCTTTAGGATCTACACATTCTGCGCGGCTATCCAGGCACCTGTCCATGCCGCCTGAAAATTAAAGCCGCCTGTGATAGCGTCTATATTCAGCACCTCTCCAGCGAAGTAAAGATCAGGATGCAGTTTGCTCTTGAATGTCTTGAGGTCGATCTGGTCCAGCTCTACCCCACCACAGGTCACAAACTCATCTTTGAAAGTACTCTTGCCGGCGACATGATAGGCAGACCGCGTCAGCTCGGCTGCCAGCATTTCTATTTCTTTATTGGTAGCATCTGCCCAGTTCTTGTCTGTGATACCAGTATGCAGGCAGAGCCGCTCCCACAGGCGTGATGGCAGTTTGAACTGTGGCTTGCTCAGGATAGTACGCTTAGGATATTCCGCGCGGTAGGCCTTGAGCTGCTCGGCGCACTCGTGCGTAGGGAGTACACCGGTCCAGTTGACCTTGATATCAAAACTATACTTCTGCTCCTTCAGTATACGCGCGCCCCAGGCAGAGAGCTTCAGTATAGCCGGACCACTCATGCCCCAGTGGGTGATGAGCAGCGGGCCAGCCTCTTCTAGTTTAGCGTCAGGTATACTGACAGTGGCCTTGTCTACTGAGAGGCCCTGCAGATCCTTGATACGCGGGTCTTTGATATTAAACGTAAAGAGCGAAGGTACCGGCTCTGCCACCCGGTAGCCCATGCGGCGCAGTATATCCCACATGCGTAGCGCGGAGCCGGAGGCGATAAACACGATATCTGCTGTATACAGATCACTATGGCCGGTAGTGATGTGCCACTGGCCATCTTTGTGCTCCATCGTATCCACCTCCTGGTGCGTCTGGATGCGAACACGGTACTTTTCAGCCAGGTTCAGCAGGCATTGGGCTATCGTCTCTGAGTCATCCGTAGTGGGAAACATACGGCCATCATCTTCTGTCTTCAGCTCTACACCATGCGCATCATACCAGCTGATGGTATCACCTGTCATGAAGCGATGAAAGGCCCCGAGCAGCTCCTTCTCTCCGCGCGGATAGAACTTAGTGAGTGCCTTTGGCTCAAAGCATGCGTGGGTCACGTTGCAGCGGCCGCCGCCTGAGATACGGACCTTTTCCAGCAGCTTACCAGATTTTTCCAGTATAGTAATGCGGTAGTCGGAATGCTGCTCAGCACAGTTGACCGCAAAGAAAAATCCTGCGGCACCACCTCCTACTACGATCACTTTTTTGGCCATGGTGCAAAGGAATATAAAAATCGCAGAGAGATAGCTTTCTTTGCTGCACCCAAAAGTTTTTGCCATGAACAGGATGGAGCGCCTCATAGCGATCATGACCGTGCTGCAATCTAAAAAGCACGTCACCGCCGAGTATATAGCCGAGCGCTATGCTATCAGCATTCGCACGGTATACCGCGATATCAAGGCGCTGGGAGAATCGGGCATACCGGTAGGCTTTGAGGCGCCTAAAGGATATTTTATCACGCAGGGTTATTTCCTGCCGCCGGTTTCGTTTACCACAGAGGAGGCCAATGCGCTCGTACTGCTGGAGAGCATAGCCATGGGATTTACAGACAAGTCTATCAAGAAGCACTACTCGGCCGCGCTGAATAAGGTAAAGGCCAGCCTGCGCAGTACTCAGAAAGACCAAGCGGAGACGCTGACAGATAACATCCATATGCAACTGCCGGAGCGTATGATGCCTGACTACGAATATATGTCTGCCATACAGCAGCACATCACCGGCAAGACCATGATAGAGATAGAATATAAAAACACGAAGGACGAAGTGAGCGCGCGCCGTGTGGAACCTATCGGCCTGATCTTTTACGCCTTTAGCTGGCATATGATAGCCTGGTGTCACCTGCGGCAGGAGTATCGTGATTTCAAAATATCCCGCCTCATCCGCCTGAGAGCGCTGGAGCAGCCATTTACCATCACTACCCATATCTCGCTGGCGGAGTATATGCCACAGCTACCGGTCGCATTTTAGTTGCATTAATTTTTTAAGCGAGCAGATCGGACTGCCATAGGGTTGTCAGTGCGGGGTATTCTCTTTGTGTCATTCAATCACACCAAAACCAAACACAAATGGAGATCATACCAATGCTGGTCACAGAGCTGCAAAACGAAGCACAAACTACACGCAAAATGCTGGCACTCGTGCCTGACAATAAGTACGGCTGGAAGCCACATGAGAAGAGCATGCCGATGGGCAATCTCGCGCTGCACCTGGCGGAGCTATCTACCTGGGTGAGCCTCACGCTGCATACCTCAGAGCTGGACTTTGCTACTAATCCCTACACACTGCCTGATATCAAGACCAATGCAGCGCTGCTGGAGTTTCACGAAAAGAATGTAGCTGCCTCAAAAGCTGATCTGGAAAAAACCAACGAAGAAGAACTGCTGAAGACATGGACGCTACGCAATGGCGAGATCATCTATCAGGTGCGCAAAAAAGTGGAAGTGATACGTATGGCCTACTGCCAGATAGTACACCACCGCGCCCAGCTGGGCGTCTACCTGCGCCTGCTCGATATCCCTATACCGGGCAGCTACGGCCCGAGCGCGGATGAGCAATCATTCTAACCTCAAAAAGAAAAGGCCCGGATGACCGGGCCTTTTCTTTTTAGTATCGTTTACCTAGACGAAAGTCAGGTCACTATTTGCTTTGATCGCTGCCTCTATCAGCTCAAAAGATGTCAGTATCTCTGCCTTGTCTTTGCGCACCCATACAGTATGCTCAAAGTGCGCTGAAGGCTTGTGGTCCTGTGTAGCTACCGTCCACTTATCACTCTTGGTATAGACATCCTTGCGGCCCATATTGACCATAGGCTCGATAGCTATGACGCAGTTTTCGGGCAGCTGAGGGCCGTCGTTTGGTTTGCCGTAATTAGGAACCTGAGGATCTTCATGCAGGGACTGTCCCAAGCCATGGCCGACCAGCTCGCGTACACAGCGATAACCATGTTTACGCTCGCAAAACTCCTGCACAGCAGCAGAGATCATGCCTACACGATTTCCTGCTACTGCCTTGTCTATACCGAGGTACAGGGATTCTTTGGTGACGCGAAGAAGCTGAAGCACCGGCTCCTTCACATTGCCTATGGCAAAGGTATATGCACTATCAGCATGAAAGCCATTCATAAATACGCCTGCATCTATAGAGGCGATATCACCATCGCGGTAGGCCCTTGCATTTGGAATACCATGTACGACATCTTCATTTACTGATATAAGCAAGGATGACGGGCAGCCATACAACCCCTTGAAGGAAGGTACGCCACCATGATCACGGATGAATGTTTCTGCGAGTTTATCCAGATGCAGTCCATTGGCACCCGCCTTGAGTTCCTTTGCGACCTCTGCGAGTGTAGCGGCGAGTACCTGAGCGCTTTTGCGCATCAGCTCTATCTGCTCCGGTGTTTTGATCTTAATAGCCATGTATCAATTGAGAACGCGAATGTATAAAAAAAGCCTTTTACAGGTCAATACACAAAAAATACATATACAACATTGAGCCTATCTTTTGCTAACCCTATCAAAAATAAACCCCGGTCACAAGACCAGGGTTTACAATATTTTGATTCGATATGGTCGCTTAGATGCTCACCTGAGCCAGACCCTGACGGCCCTTGATACGACCTGATGATGTGAGACCATCATAGTGACGGTTCAGCAGGTGTGTCTCTACGGTCTGGAGGGTATCCAGGATCACACCCACCATGATGATGAGAGATGAGCCACCGAAGAAGAGTGCAAACTGCTGGTCTACATTAAACTGCATCACGATAGAAGGCATGATAGCTACGATACCGAGGAAGATAGCACCCGGCAGCGTGATACGGGAGATCACAGCGTCTATAAACTCTGCAGTCTTGGTACCAGGCTTGACGCCAGGGATGAATCCACCATTCTTCTTCATTTCATCTCCTATCTGAGTAGGGTTTACGATGAGGGCTGTATAGAAGTATGTGAATGCTACGATGAGAACGAAGTCAAACAGGTTATACCAGAAACCACGGATATCGTTCAGTGCGCGGATGAAGCCTACATTCTCCATACCAGATACCTGGCCGAGTGTAGCCGGGATGAACATGATAGCCTGAGCAAAGATGATAGGCATCACACCAGAGGCATTGAGCTTCAGTGGGAGGTACTGACGAGTACCGCCTGCCTGCATCATACGGCCACCTTGTATCACGTTCCTCTTGGCATACTGGATAGGTATGCGGCGGGTACCTTGTACGAGGAGGATCACACACATTACCACAAAGATCAGGAATGCCACTTCGATCACCGGAGCGATCAGATTGCCCAGTGTAGCGCGGGTAGTGAACTCCTGGATCACAGCGCCCGGGAAGCGGGCGAGGATACCTACCATGATAAGGATAGATACACCGTTGCCGAGACCCTTGTCAGTGATACGCTCACCCATCCACATTACAAACAGGGTACCTGCCGTCAGGATCACTACTGTAGAGATGGTGAAGAGTGCCTTAGGGATGATCGGTCCGCTGCCAGTCTTATCCAGGTACTGCACATAGGCGAAAGCCTGAAATACAGTAACGATAACAGTCAGGATACGGGTCCACTGATTCAGCTGCCTGCGGCCGCTTTCACCTTCCTTTGACATTTTCTGAAACTGAGGCACTACCATGGTAAGGAGCTGCACAGCGATAGACGCAGAGATATACGGCATGATACCCAGTGCAAAGATAGACGCACGTGAGAAGGCGCCACCTGCAAAGAGGTTTACGAGGCCTAGCATACCGGTCTTGCCTGCATTGCCGAGTTTGGTCAGTGCATTAGGGTCGAGGCCCGGCAGAGCGATGAATGTACCGATACGATAAATGAGCACCAGACCCAGGGTGAGCAGGATGCGCTCTCTGAGCTCCTGTATACCCCAGATATTCTGGACAGTGGTGATAAACTTTTTCATTTAAAATTCTTGTTTCTTTATATCAAGAAAGGATTTCCCTGGAGAGAAATCCTTCCTGCAATAATACAATAATATCTTAGGCTAAAAACTACTTTACGATATTCACTGTACCACCGAGGCTCTCGATCTTAGACTTTGCAGTCTCACTGATCGCGTGTACAGAGACATTGACTTTAGACTTCAGCTCGCCGGTACCGAGTACCTTTACGAGGTGAGACTTGCCTATCACACGGTTTTCACGGAGGTTTTCTACAGTGATCTCAGACAGCTTCAGAGAGTCTACGAGCTCCTGGATCTTGCCGAGGTTCAGCGGTTCGAACTCTACACGGTTGAAGTTCTTGAAACCAGTCTTAGGTATACGCCTCTGGAGTGGCATCTGACCACCTTCAAAGCCCTTCTTAGACTTGTAGCCAGACCTAGAGCCTGCGCCCTTGTGACCACGTCCGGCTGTACCGCCCTGACCACTGGCCTGGCCCCTTCCGAGCCTCTTAGAACCCTTGTGCGTAGATCCTGCTGCAGGTTTGAGATTATGTAGTTCCATTGCTATACTTTCTTTTGCTTTTGCTTAATTGGTTTGGATTACGCGTTTTCTACTTTCAGCAGGTGGCCTACCTTGCGGATCATGCCAGCTACAGCCGCGTTATTTTCGATGGTGTTTGTATCACCGATCTTATTGAGACCGAGGGCCTTCATTGTCCTCTTGACACGCTCGTCCTTCTCGATAGTGCTCTTGACCTTGGTCACTTTTACCTTTGCCATGACGGATTAGTTTATTGAGTTCTTGATTATCCTTTGAATACGGTGTCCATAGATACAGTCCTATTGCGGGATACTGTGTACGGATCACGGAGTTGAGTCAGGGCATTGATCGTAGCCTTGATCACGTTTGCAGGGTTTGCACCACCGAGAGACTTGGCCAGTACATCCTTTACGCCTGCGCTCTCCAGTACGGCACGCATCGCACCACCGGCTATTACACCAGTACCGTGAGAAGCTGGCTGGATCATCACGCGAGCCGCGCCAAACTTGCCATGCTGTACGTGAGGTACTGTACCTTTGTATACAGGCACATTCACGAGGTTTTTCTTAGCGTCATCTATCGCCTTCTGGATAGCCTCTTGTACTTCCTTAGCCTTTCCTTGACCCTCGCCTACGATACCGTTACCGTTGCCCAGTACGACTGTAGCTGAGAAGCTGAATGTACGGCCACCCTTAGTCACCTTAGTAACACGGCGGACATTTACCACTTTCTCTTTGAGTTCGAGTTCGCTGGCTTTGAATTTCTGAACGTTTGCCTTTTGCATGTTCTTTATTGTCTATTGCTTGTGATCAATTAAAATTTCAGTCCGGCCTCACGTGCGCCCTCAGCGAGTGACTTGATACGGCCATGGTACAGATAGCCACCGCGATCGAATACGATCTCGGAGATACCCTTGTCAGCTGCCAGCTTTGCGATAGCAGCACCTACAGCCTTAGACTGCTCAGACTTATTGCCAGAGCGGCTGAAGCTCTTATCCCTGGTAGAAGCCGCAGCGATAGTAGTACCTGATGCGTCATCTATGAGCTGAGCGTAGATCTCAGCGTTGCTGCGAAATACACACAGGCGTGGCCTTTGTGCAGTGCCGCTGATCTTGCCCCTGATCCTCTTGCGGATCTTTGCCCTTCTGGATTCTTTAGTTACCATGATATATCTTGGATTTAATAGCTTTCTTACTTAATGATTACTTCTTAGCTGCAGACTTACCAGCCTTCCTGCGCAGCTGCTCACCTTCAAACTTGATACCCTTACCCTTGTATGGCTCTGGCTTGCGCTGAGCGCGGATCTTGGCGCATACCAGGCCGAGGAGGTCCTTGTCAGATGATGTCAGGGTCACCTTAGGGTTTTGGCCCTTCAGCTGCTCTGTGCTAGCCTTGATCTCTGCAGGGAGGAGGAATACTACCGGGTGAGAGTAGCCGAGCGCGAGCTCCAGTATCTGACCTGTCACGGTAGCACGGTATCCCACACCTACCAGCTCCAGTACGCGGGTATTGCCATCGGATACGCCTTTCACCATGTTATTGATGAGGGCACGGTAGGTACCGTGGAGGGAGCGGTGACGCTTCTGGTCAGTCGGCCTCTCTACAGTCAGGGTATCACCCTCTACCTTTACCTTGATGTCCTGGTCTACAGCCTGGTGCAGTTCGCCCTTAGGGCCTTTCACGGTCACTACATTACCAGATGATACCGATACGGTCACCTTGGCCGGGATAGTGATGGGAGCTCTTCCTATACGTGACATGATTTCTTGCTTTTTCTTTTATTTATTGCGCTCACGCGCCAAATCAAAATTCTAATTAATATACGCTGCAGAGTACTTCGCCGCCGAGGTTTTGAGCCTTAGCTTCTTTGTCTGTCATGATACCCTTGCTGGTAGACACGATAGCGATACCGAGGCCGCTGAGGATCCTAGGCAGCTCCTTGCTACCACGGTACTGGCGGAGACCAGGAGTAGAGATACGGCTCAGATTCTTGATCACAGGTGTCTTGGTAGCGGCATCATACTTGAGCGCTATCTTGATCACACCTTGCTTGTTTTCTGTCTCCTCAAATTTGTACTTCAGGATATAGCCCTTATTGTACAGTATCTCAGTGATCTTCTTCTTCGTGTTTGACGCAGGGATCTCTACCATCCTGTGGTTAGCAGACTGAGCGTTTCTGATGCGTGTCAGAAAATCTGATATTGGATCGATTACCATATTGGTTTATCTTTTGATATTATTCTTTAATGTTATTACCAGCTTGCCTTGGTCACTCCAGGTATCTTGCCTTCGCTGGCCAGATCGCGGAATTTGATACGAGAGATACCAAACATCCTCACATATCCGCGTGGACGGCCTGTGAGCTGGCAGCGGTTGCGGAGGCGTACCTTAGACGAGTTGCGAGGCAGCTTATCGAGCGCGGTCCACTCACCTGCGTCTTTCAGTGCCTGACGCTTATCAGCGTACTGGGCTACAAGCTTCTCACGCTTCCTTTGTCTTGCTTCTACTGACTTCTTTGCCATAGTATTATTGTTGTTGTGCTTGTTTTTTAGTGAAAGGCATACCGAGCGCTTCGAGGAGAGCATAAGCCTCTTCGTCAGTCTTGGCAGAGGTGACGAAAGTGATGTCCATACCATTCAGCTTGGTCACCTTGTCGATATCGATCTCAGGGAAGATGATCTGCTCCTTGATACCCATGTTGAAGTTGCCACGGCCATCAAAGCCCTTGCCATTCACACCCTTGAAGTCACGTACACGTGGGAGGGAGATAGACACGAGGCGGTCGAGAAATTCAAACATCTTGTCGCTGCGCAGAGTGACGCGAGCTGCGATCGGGAAGTTCTTACGGAGTTTGAAGTTGGAGATATCCTTCTTAGACTTAGCGGCTACAGCCTTCTGACCTGCGATGGTCGTCATTTCCTGTACGGCGATGTCTACGAGTTTCTTATCAGAGGTCGCGCCGTTTACGCCTTGGTTCAGGCATATTTTCTCGAGGCGAGGGATCTGCATATCAGAAGAGTAGTTAAACTTCTTCTTGAGGGCGGGAGCTACTTGCTCCGCATAGCGCTGCTTTAAGCGCGGCGTATACTTAGTCTGACTCATTTTCTATGTTTATGTGGACGATTCCAACCGTCCGTCTGAAAAATGGACTGCAAAGATACCCTTTATCCACATTTCTCCAAATGTTTTTTGAAATAAAGTACAAAAGGGGGAAATAAGTGCGGTCGAACGCACTTGTCAAGGCAGGATGCTGCCTCTAACTATGAAATGTACTTCAAAGACGTCATCACTAATTTTAAACGCAATGATCCAATCATTAAAATTGAAACAACTTAAGCCTTTGCTTGCAAATGCTTCGTTAGTGCATAAGGCATAAGTAGCATGCCCAGCGGACCTGGCAAAGGATTCAATAGAGTCGATCAAACGCTCTACCCAACGCTCACCGGCGCCTGAAGTGTTGACTGCATCAATAAAGTCAGAGATCTCAGTAAGTGACCTTTGTGCCTCAGGCAATAAAATAAAGGTCATGAAGCCTTTTTGATTTTAGCAGCATTACGCTCTTTCAGTTGCTTCAGAAATTCGCGTGCTTCTATTCCGGGCCCTTGTGGACGATTGACCAACTCCTCCAATTCCTCCTTAGTAGCCTTGCGGCCGATACCAAAGGCGAGATCATGCGGGGTGAGCTTGCGGAACTTTTCCATAGGATAAAGATACTGATTCTATTTAAAAATGTTGATCGCGATACTAGCGGCGGGATTACGGGCGCAGGTGTAGATTTCCAGCTTCCCATCTGATGTCACATGGATACCGGCACCATAGCGGAAACCGGCCCGCTTGCATTTAAAATACCTGGTCCGGACCAGCCGCAGGACTGCCTGGCCATTACTCAGCTGCACGGCAAAAAGATCAGCACGATCACGACCACCATCCAGGCCCAGGCCTACGAGATAAAGCTGCCCCTGAGTATCCACCAGCAGATTGATGGACTGGTAGGAGCACCAGTGCAGTGAGTCTGGAGCCGTAGCGGTGGCTACCTGCACTATACTGTCCCGCATATCTGAGTAGAGATCGATATTGCGCGAGTCCCAGTCTCCCACCGCTATGTATGTCTTGCCGGCAGGCGTGAGCGTATACCCTACAGCTCCCGCTGTAGACCTTTTGAATACCCCATTGCGATAGATCACAATACCCTTTTCATTCTCTTTGCCATTTTCCTGAAAGAAGATCATATAGACAAATGATCTGTCCTTGGCATGATTGTCCTCCACACCTACTACCAGGGTTCTATCAGCTAGCTGGCAGCCACCGGCATGGCGGAAGGGTGCATCAGAGATTTTCTGCATAGACCGGACCTGATGATGATCGGCCTGCAGATAGTAAGAGTAATCTGCGGAGCTGGCCGTGAGGACCAGGAGGCTATCATTTAGCGGCTGTATTCCTTGCAGATGGCCGCCGGCTGGCGTTTTGATGTTATTGGAAAGTTGAAAGATTTCCGGCCTAGTGCTGATTTTGTCAAAGGCTGCAGGCACATTTGTGAGCTGACCTAAAGTGGATTTTACAAATACAATTAGTATCAGGCAAAGTGCAGTAAAACATCTTAATCCCTTCATGAGTAAAATTTAACCTGGGCGATAAGCACCTTCGATCATGCGTGGCACAATATCGCTCACATTTAGCTGTGAGGCAATATGTACATCTTCTTCAAATCCCATCTCATTAAGTTCTCTACCCGAGGAGCATCGCCTTAGCACTGCATGGACATCTACGCAGGATCTGAACGTAGCCAGTGCTACTGATGCCTCCGGTGAAATAGACCCTGACAAATATGAGATGACAGCTCCAGCTCCTAGCAGGTCTTCGTATGCTGGCCTCAGTGATCGATCCGGCCATCTTTCTCCGGCGGGGATGACAGCGATGGTCTTGCCTGATTGCATAGCAGCCCGTGCTACAGCCTTTGCACTACGCAGGCATGCGCTAAATGTAACAGTAGTTCCTGTCGCAAGAGAAAGCGTAGAACCATTAGGCGATGGCAATACAAGCCTGGAGCCTTGAGATAAATGTTGCAGAGATGCGGGGCTTAGAGAAAATTCACCTGCTGGATCACTTCGTTTAGAAGCAAGCATTGCTTTCTTCTCAGCTGCAAAAGCAATCGCAGCATCATTATAAAATTCATAAGGATATACTACTGCGTCTCTACTGAGAGCTACATCTATGCAAGTAGAGAAAGATAGCACATCTATGATGATAATGACCTCTGAAACCGGAGCCAGTAGCTCTACACCTTTGATACCCCATTCGAGGCGAATATCATATCCGCTTTGATCAAAGGTAATCATAGTACTAATTCATCTACGGCATAAACTCCATCTCGCGTATCGCGGCAGCGTAGTCGTAGCGCTCCAGTAGTCCAGTGTCATATTTGCCTGCACGAAACTCGGGATTACTCATCAGCGCAATATGGAATGGTATTGTAGTCTTCACGCCTTCTATGATAAATTCCTTCATAGCGCGCTCCATCTTTACGATACATTCTTCACGAGACTTGGCGCGGCAGATCACCTTGGCCAGTAGCGAATCATAATATGGTGGGATGGTGTAGCCTGCGTAGATGTGTGTGTCTACGCGCACGCCATATCCCTTAGGGGTATGTAGTGCCGTGATCTTGCCCGGAGATGGAGCAAAGTTATTCAGCGGATCCTCTGCATTCACGCGGCACTCTATAGCATGCATTTTCTCAGGGAAATACATCTGGCCTGATATCGGAGTACCTGCCGCCAGGAGTATCTGCTCCTTGATCAGGTCAAAGTCCATCACCTCCTCAGTGACCGGGTGCTCTACCTGGATACGCGTATTCATCTCCATAAAGTAGAAATTCTGATGAATATCTACCAGAAACTCTATCGTACCTACACCCTCGTATTTGATAGCCTCACAGGCACGCACAGCAGCCTCGCCCATCTTCTGGCGCACGGCCTCACTGATATATGGGGATGGTGCCTCCTCCACCAGCTTCTGGTGGCGGCGCTGCACGGAGCAGTCGCGCTCACTGAGGTGGCAGGCACGACCATTCTGGTCGCCGGCTACCTGTATCTCTATGTGGTGTGGCTCTACTATAAATTTCTCCATATACACACCGTCATTATTGAATGACGCACCTGCCTCTGCGCGGGCGGTAGTATATGCTTTCTCTATCTCAGACTCTGAGTGTACTACGCGCATCCCTTTGCCGCCACCGCCGGCGGTAGCCTTGATGATGACAGGGTAGCCTATCTGTTTGCCCAGCTTCTTTGCCTCGTCGAGTGTCTCTACCAGGCCACCTGAGCCAGGTATACATGGCACGCCGGCCTTGATCATGGTTTCTTTGGCGGTGATCTTATCACCCATGGCGCGGATCTGCGCACCGGTAGGACCTATGAACTTCACACCATACTTCATGCACAGGTCTGCAAACTCTGCATTCTCTGCCAGGAAGCCATACCCCGGGTGTACTGCATCTGCACCTGTCAGCTCTACGGCTGCTATGAGGTGCACCATATTCAGGTAGCTGTCGCGGCTGCGCGGCGGGCCTATGCACACGGCCTCATCGGCAAAACGAACATGCAAACTATCACGATCTGCAGTGGAGTAAACTGCCACTGTCTTGATGCCCATCTCTTTGCACGTACGGATGATACGCAGGGCTATCTCTCCCCTATTGGCTATTAATATTTTCTTGAACATATAACCTCTCCCTAACCCTCCCATGGGGAGGAAATCAGTACCGGCGGACCGGTTTTATTGGTTAAAAATTGAAACTAAGGCTGACATGGCTTTAGGCCTTCTCTATCAGGAAGAGCGGCTGGTCATACTCCACCGGAGAGGCGTCGTCTACCAGTATCTTTACTACCTTGCCACCGTCCCCATCATATTCGATCTCGTTAAAGAGCTTCATGGCCTCTATGATGCAGAGTACGTCACCCTTCTTTATAGTATCTCCTACCTTGACGAATGGATCCTTGTCCGGGCCCGACTTGCGGTAGAAGGTGCCTATCATCGGAGATTTGAATGCTGTGCCTGACTCAGCCTTTGGCGCTGCATTAGCCTGGGCTGGCGCCTCTGTCCTGCTCTCAGCCGCAGGCTGCTGCGCCATCTGAGGCATCTGCTGCGCATATGCAGGGGTATATTGTACAGGCTGCATCACACCTCCTGTCTTGATCGTGACCTCAAAGTCACCTTCTTTCACTTGTAGCTCGCTGATGCCGGATTTATTGACCAGCTTGACCAGCTCTTGTATTTGCTTTAAATCCATATGTAAAGGTTTAAAAGGAATGGATGACGAAGGTAAGAAAAAACGAGTCTCAAAGCATTTTTTGACCAAAAACGTTCATTTTAACAAAAAAAGAGCTTGAAAAGATAGATATTCGAAAAAAACGCACCATATGATCACACGCAAAAACACCCTGCTGGCATCTATCTGCCTCCTTTTCTCCTCCTTTTCCTTTGCTCAAAATCTCGTCTGGAAGACCTATGACGACTTTAAAAACCAGAAAGCGCTCGTAGCAGAAGGCAATAGCTTTACCTATTTTGATAATGGGAAGATCAAACTCACCGCCAACGGTGAAAAACTGAACTTTAAGTCTGAAGAATTCTGGGGCTTTACTTTCCGGGGCAATCTGGTACGGACCATCAATGTAGGCCGCTACCATTTTGGTGCAGTGGTCGCTGCCGGCAATTTTGTATACTACACTTTGACTGCGGGCACTGTATCAGGCTACCAGACCGGTGAGTACTTCGTATCAAAAGACCTCAACAGTCCGAGCTATAGATTTTGGGATAAAAACAGCCTGCTGAAACTGACTCAGGACCACGCCGAGCTGAAAGGCCTCGCGCCGCTGCTCAAAGCCTCCAAGACCTCCGATCCTATGGATGCGCTCACTGAGATCATCAAGGCCTCAAAGGAGTATAAAACTACAGAAGAACTGGTGCCGGCCCTCAAAGGCAAATAACGTCTACTGCTTCGTACCCTTGTACACCAGTATCCTGCCACCAGGCATAGTGGTATAGCCTACCCTGTATGCGAATACGAGTTGCTTTGACGCGCCGGTATAGGCCAGGGTAGTACCAGATGGCAGACCGAGGCCAGCCGCAGCAATACCCTGCAGCGTGATAGTATCTGCAGACTGACCTGGTATCCCGCCGCTCATATCTGCACCACTGATCGTGACATCGGCATAGAAGTCGATGAGCCCTGCACTGTCAGAGCCCAGGCCTATACGGTCAGAGGTGAGCTTGTTTATATGAACCGGATAGACGGGATGCTGTTTGACCTGGTGAGTCACCAGATCAGAGTCAGACAGTGTGCCTTTGAAATCTCCTACAAAAGGATCGAAAGGATCATTGCTTGTTTTGGCGCAGGATGAGAGGATAGCTACTGCTATAAGTATCAGTCCGAGAGAGGCAAATGCACTTTTATTCATGACATGAATATAGGCGCTTTATCATGGCTCACAAATATCCTTAATGCAGATATACTACGATGGCAGTGCTGGCGTTTTTGCTACATTTGATACAGTGAAAATCCCGAACCATACTTTCTTTCTGGCCTATCCCCGCCTGCACCGGCTGTGCCTGATCATCGGGCTGGCGCTCATGGCCACCATGGCACATGCCCAGCTGAACTTCGAGTTTACAGAAGGTAAATACATGATCAAAGGCCAGGTCGCTGACCTGAAGACCAGCGGGAGCGTGCCCTTTGCTAACGTATGGATCACCAATCAAAAGAAGGGCGTGACCTCTGATCAGGATGGCAAGTTTACCATGTACATTTATCCTACGGATACGCTGCGATTCTCGGCTCTCGGGTACATACCCAAGACTATACCGGTCAGTGCCATATCAGAGAGGGACAAATACACATTTACGATACAACTAGTAGAAGACATATACTCCTTGAAACAGGTTACCATTTATCCCTTTCACAATAAGGAGGAGTTTGCAGATCAGTTTATAAAAGGAACGGGAATGGGCAAACCGGTAACTATAGCCGGTATTGATGCTCCTAAGTATATACACAAAGAAAAAGCTAAGTTCTACAACCCCATCAGCGCGATATACAATAATATCAAGAAGAACCGCAGCGCTGCAGATCCTAATTTCAAACCCTGAGCCTAGCTGATAGAGTTGCGCACCCGCTGAGTATAGTTGCGTAGTGCCGTGCGATAGTCTATACCGCTTTTCTCCATATCATTCAGTATCTCTATGGCGGCCAGCACATGTGTGAGCTGCTCGCCTTCATCTTTGCCTTGTATCTCTATGGCGGGAGCCTGCTCATTTATGATCGCATCTTCAGCTGCGCGCAGCACATCTATTGTATAGGTTTCTGACAGATGTTTGATCACTGGGATCTGCATATATCTTAGTTTTGAGGTTAGGTAAAATAGGATCAGGATGCCAGCTCTGTGAGCATGCCGACTACAAAATCTTCCTTGGAGGTAGCTTCGCCCTTGACCAGCTGGCCATTTTTGAAAGTAGCTATGAATGGCAGGTTGTCTACGTTTGCCGCCTTGCGCGCTTCAGGATTTTCTTCAGCATTGACCTCTACAAATTCCACCCCTGCGAAACGCTCATCGCCGGACAGCCTTTTGAATTTAGGAGCAAAAAGTTTGCATGAGCCACACCAGTCGGCATAATATTTTACTATCACCTTATCGTGCTGCTGGAGGTTATTCTGAAAGTCTGTGTCTGTGAGCGTGTTTACTGCCATTTCTTTGATTTTTGCGATTGTGAAGCTAGTGAATATCTATCTGCCTGTGCATAGATTTTGTCTATGGGCGGATAGACATTCCTCATCATCATGCTTGAGCTACCTCATAAAACACAAAGCCCTCCATCTGGAGGGCTTTGTAATATCGAAACCTGAAAGGTTATGATTATTCTTCAGGAGCAGCTTCTTCAGCAGCGGCAGCTTTCTTGGCCGGAGCCTTCTTAGCTGTACCAGCAGCCTTGGTAGCACCACCGCTACGGCGGGTCTTCTTCTTAGGCTCTGCAGACTTGGCAGCGTTCTTATTCTGAGTGTAGATCTCGTTAAAGTCTACCAGCTCGATCATGGCCATCTCTGCAGCATCACCTGCACGGAAGCCAGTCTTGATCACGCGTGTGTAGCCACCCGGACGCTCGCCTACCTTGGCAGCGATCACGCCGAAGAGTTCCTTCACCGCATCCTTGTCATTCAGATAGCTGAATGCCAGACGGCGGCTGTGTGTAGAGTCAGTCTTGCTCTTGGTGATCAGCTGCTCTGCGAAACCGCGGAGCGCCTTAGCCTTAGCCAGTGTAGTGAAGATCCTCTTGTGAGTGAACAGCGCTATGGCGAGGTTCCTCATGAGGGCATGCCTGTGAGCTGTAGTACGTCCGAGGTTATTTACTTTATCTCCGTGTCTCATTTCTTATAGATTTTCTTGTCTTTCTTTGTCTAATGTCTTGTCTAATATCTCTTGTCTAATAGGATCACTCGTCCAGCTTGTACTTGCTGAGCTCCATGCCAAAGTGCAGGCCTTTCTCATGCAGCAGGGCTTCGATCTCTACGAGTGACTTCTTACCGAAGTTGCGGAACTTCAGGAGGTCGTTTGTATTGAAAGATACCAGCTCTTCCAGAGAGTTGATCTTAGCCGCCTTCAGGCAGTTGAATGCGCGTACTGACAGGTCCAGGTCCTCGAGAGGTGTCTTGAGCAGCTTCCTCATGTGCAGGATGTGCTCATCTACCATCTCATTCTCTACCGCTGCAGGAGCGTCAAAAGTGATATGCTCGTCAGTGATCAGCATGAGGTGCTGGATCAGGATGCGTGATGCCTCCTTTACTGCCTCCTCAGGATTGATAGTGCCATCTGTGGTCACATCGAGGATCAGTTTCTCGAAGTCTACACGCTGGTCTACACGGAAGTTTTCTACTGCATACTTCACATTCTTGATAGGGGTGAAGATAGAGTCGATAGCGATGAAGCCTGGCTGGCCACCACCTGCATTTTCGTCAGCTGGTACATAGCCGCGGCCCTTGCTGATAGTGAGCTCCATCTCTACGTGTACGCTGCTATTCATATTGCAGATCACGAGGTCCGGGTTCATCACCTGATATACGTTAGTGTGCTTCTCGATGTGCTCAGCCTTAAACTGCTCTACACCCTTCAGCGATATGTATATCTTATCGTTATTGTTGTCGTCATCCATTACCCTCTTGAGGCGAACTTGCTTAAGGTTCAGTACGATCTCAGTCACGTCTTCGATCACACCCTTTATGGTAGAGAACTCATGGTCCACACCTGATACCTTGATACCAGAGATAGCATAGCCTTCCAAAGAAGATAACAGTACACGGCGGAGAGCGTTGCCCACTGTCACACCAAAGCCCGGCTCGAGAGGTTTGAACTCAAAAGTACCTTCGAAATCTGTAGACTTCTGTAATGTTATTTTATCTGGTTTTTGGAAGCTTAATATTGCCATATATGTTTTGTTTGTTTCGTTCTGAAAATTAATACCTCAGATCATTTTGCCCTGGTCTGGCGGGTCAGCTCCACTCAGAGAATTACTTAGAGTAAAGCTCGACGATGAGCTGCTCGTTGATATTCTCAGGGATCTGGTCACGATCAGGGAAGTCTACGAAAGTACCTTCTACAGCCTTCTCGTCTACTACCAGCCAGTTAAACTTCTTGCCCTTGCCAGTGATAGATGTCTGTACCACGTCGAGGTTCTTAGACCTTTCACGGATAGCTACCTTGTCACCAGGACGGAGGGTGTATGACGGGATGTTTACCACATCACCATTCACAGTCACGTGCTTGTGGCCTACCAGCTGGCGGGCCTGGTTGCGCGACTTGGCGAAACCGAGACGGAAAATGGTATTGTCGAGCCTTGCTTCGAGCAGCTTCAGGAGGTTCTCACCTGTCACACCCTTCTTGCGGCTAGCCTTCTCAAACAGATTCCGGAACTGCCTCTCGAGGAGACCGTATGTATATTTAGCTTTTTGCTTTTCAGCCAGCTGTATAGCGTACTCAGATGGAGTTTTGCGCTTCTTAGACAGACCGTGCTGGCCCGGAGCATATCCTCTTTTGTCAAAGTATTTGTCAGTACCGAAAATTGCCTCACCAAATTTGCGAGCGATCCTCGTTTTAGGGCCTGTATATCTTGCCATATCTTTTTATTCTTCTTGTGTTTATCTAAATGGATCAGTGACTAAACCCTCCTCTTCTTAGGGGCACGGCAGCCGTTGTGAGGAATAGGTGTGGTATCATTGATCAGCGTCACTTCGATACCAGAAGTATGTACCGAGCGGATAGCAGACTCCCTGCCGGCACCCGGGCCATGTACGAATACTTCTACCTTGCGCAGGCCGGCGTCATGAGCCACCTTGGCAGCCTCTGCAGCAGCGAGCTGAGCGGCGTATGGAGTATTCTTCTTAGAACCACGGAAACCTACCTTACCTGCACTAGACCAGGAGATCACCTGACCATTCATGTTGGTAAAGGAGATGATGATGTTATTGAAAGTAGCGCTGATGAAGACTTTGCCTTCGCTGTCTACTTTCACGACCCTTTTCTTGGCTTTCGCCTTAGCTGAGTCCTGCTTTGTTTGCTGTTTTGCCATTTTAGATTTTGAGATTTTCGACCTGATGGGAAACTAAGAACCCTACAGGCAGTTTATTTATTCAGATTACTTAGTTACCATCTTCTTGCCTGCTACCGTCTTACGCTTACCCTTACGAGTACGTGCATTGGTGCTGGTACGCTGGCCACGCACAGGGAGACCCTTACGATGGCGGATACCACGGTAGCTACCGATGTCCTGGAGGCGCTTGATGTTTTGCTGCGTCTCACCACGGAGCTCACCCTCGAGCTTCAGATTATTGGCGATATAAGTCAGGATACCGTTGATGTTTTCATCATTCCAGTCCTTTACTTTGGTATTCACATCTACTCCGATAGAGTCGAGGATCTTCTTAGCAGTGGTCCTGCCGATACCATAGATATAGGTCAAGCCTATTTCGCCTCTTTTATTTTTTGGTAAGTCTACGCCTGAGATACGTGCCATGCTTTATTGTGCGTGTTTAATTGTTAATTAACCTTGTCTTTGTTTGAATTTAGGGTTCTTCTTGTTTATCACATAGAGAACTCCCTTGCGGCGGACTATCTTGCAGTCTACGCTCCTCTTCTTGATGGATGCCCTTACTTTCATTGCTTTCGGTTGTCTTTATTATTTGTACCTGAATGTAATCCTGCCTTTATTGAGATCGTACGGGCTCATTTCTACCTGTACGCGGTCTCCGGGGAGTATCTTGATATAGTTCATCCTCATCTTGCCGGATATGTGGCAGATGAGCTCATGACCGTTTTCCAATTTAGCGCGGAACATAGCGTTGCTAAGCGCTTCGATGATTGTTCCGTCTTGTACGATCAAGTCTTGTTTTGCCATGCAGATACTACCCCTTTTATAAAAGGACTGCAAATATATAACTTATCAACAAGCCGACAAATTTTTATGTACAATTAATTTGGGAGGGGGTGCCTCCGACTCAAATCGTTAAATTTTGGTTGCACATAGCAGAAAAAATAAAGTTTCTGATCGGAGCCACAAATGACTTATTTTTGAGGCAATAGCCCACTATGATGACCAGACTACTATACACATTCGTAGCCCTTATTTTCTCTTTCAACCTTATGGCTCAGGTAGTTATCACAGATACTACCAGTACGGTGTCCCGCTGTTTCAATGACGGCACGATACATGTGGCAGCCTCCGGAGGTACCGGTCCATATGTCTTTACGATAGTCAGCGGCCCGTCTTACCCCAATATCACCTATCCTATAGCTCTGCCGCCGCTGGCTTCTACTTTTCAGACTTTGCCCAGGGGCACCTATACTATCAAGGTGGTAGACGCCGCCGGTGGGGTAGCCTTTGCCACTGCCACAGTAGGGGGCAACTATACTTTCCCTGTACTCACCGCCTCTATCACACCCAATAACTGTATACAGGTATCCGTGTCCGGTGGCCGGCCTCCCTATCAGTACGCCATCTCCTCTCAGGGCACCAATGTCGGCTTTGGACCATATCAGAGCTCAAATATATTTTGTGTCTGCACAGGCCACTATTGGGTGCGGGTCATGGATTCCTGCTCCAATATCTTTACCACAGCGCAGATAGACCTCATCATCCCCTCGCCTGCTATACAGATCTCGGCCAATACATCCGGCACACTGGACAGTATCTACACTACTATCGTCACAGGCAGCGCGCCGCCATACAGTTTTCACCTCAGCAGCGGTGGCCAGTCTTATACCAATACGACAGGCATCTTTGGCGTACCTAAGAGCTGCAAGCCGGATACAGTCACCATGACTGACCGCTGTGGTACCCGGGCCGTAGCCGTGCTCAATGCCCATGACCTGAACCTGAACGGCCTCAGCGATTGCTCCACGGGTAGCGCAGTGGTATCCATAGGTGGTAGTTCCCTGGGTCCGTTCACCGTGACTGGCCCTACAGGCACACAGCATAGCCCTAATCACAATATCTCCGTCAGTGGCCTGCCGCTCAATCAGCCTTATACTTTCACCGTCACTGATAGCTGTGGCAATACCCAGAGCATCACCCTGCCGTGCAATCAGGATGACACGCTTTTCTTTGAGGACGTATGCCCCTTTGATAGCATGCTGCACTTCCGGCACAATCAGATCAACTATTGCTATCCGGTCATACTGACCTGCCTGAGCTGTACTCCTGTGCAAAAGGATACTGTGTACTCCACTCCCGTACCAGTATTTCAAAATATAGATACCGGTGTAGCCTATACTATCAGGATACAGGATGCATGCGGCTTTGACTACACTACGCACTATACTACGCACTGGGGCCAGCTGATCATACGAGATAGTGCTTTTACCTGCAGTGATTTTGTGGCTATGTCTGACCCACCTGTATTTGTCCCTCCGGTGCAATACAGCGTTTATAACGGTACGACACTGATACAGACCCAGACCGCCAATAGGCCTATATTCTACCACATGCCTGCCGGCAGCCTGACCGTAGTGGGGCACCATGACCTATGCCGGGACGGACGGGCATATATCACCATGCCATTCTTTGGTGGCAAATGTGCAGCGCCTATGATGGACTCCTCGTGCCATTTTGCCTATGCTATATTCCAGCCTTATATGGCATCTCCTGAGACGTTTACCCTGGTCAGTACGGCCAGCGGCCAGATATACTCAGAGCGCCTGCCGCGCCCTACCGGCTCTCCTATCCTTTTCTCCAATGTACCTGTGGGCAACTACAACCTCGTATCCGACAGTGGCTGCTCCATACCATACAATCTGCCCGCATATCATTATGATGTAAATGTGACCTACCGCCTCGAGTGTACCGGCCAGTCTCAGATCAATGCAAGTGTGACACCTAACATATCGACCTGCAATACATCGCAGGGCCAATATTTCACATTGGTGAAAGATGGTGTGTACTATGGCGGCAATAACACCGGCACATTCGTAGTAGCTGATACGGGACTCTTTACAGTCAGTGTGTACCTGTCCAATACTACCATCTTCAATCTACCAGCGCGCTATGATACGCTCTGCCCGCTGGATACAGCCATGATATTCGTACACGTGCGCCCTATACCTAATGTGGTATCCGTACAGCAGGAGGTCTGCGGTGGCACTGCCACTGCCAATCTGCCGTACACGATACTAGGAGGCACGGCTCCATATACTATCTCTATCACCGGCTATCCTACGCGCACGGTGACCAGCACACAGGATACCTTCCCGGGCCTGCGTGCAGGTGTATACACCATGATCGTAGCTGATGACTGCGGTACGAGCCGCAGCTTCTCCGTAGCTATAGTAGATACCTGTGCCACGACGTGCGCCATAGGCAGCGCGTTTGCACTCTCAGATAGCGTGGTATGCCGTGGCCCGGCAGTCCGTGTGACCATGACCAATCAAAGCCTCGCAGCCTCGCACTACAAATGGGTGATCAATGGCGTGACGTATGGATATACTACTGATACCGCATTTATAGCCTCTACTCCCGGCACCTATCATATCACACTCTACTCCTACCTGGCCCAGTGCGTAGATAGTTCAAAACATACGCTGGTGGTAGAAGACACACTCCGCAGCGCGGCCACAGTAGATACCTTTATATGCCTGCCATCCACCCTTACGCTGAATAGCCACAATGCACACTCCGTCTGGTCTACAGGCTCTACTGACTCCGTAGTGCAGATCAGCACGCAGGGTATCTACTGGGTGCGCATGGCCAATAGCTGTGGTGCTGCCACCGATAGTTTCTATATCTATACGCGCCAGGCACCTGCCTTTGACCTCATGGCGCCGGACTCCGCTCTGTGCAATGAGGAGCGGGATAGTGTCATCCTTTTTGCATCTCTCACAGATACCACCGGCCTGCCGCGAAACTTTATATGGAGCACGGGGTTCACGGACTCTTCGGTATATGCTTCTGAGGTGGTGGTCTACCAGGCCGATACTTATAGCGTATTGATCTCAGATACCTTCTGCCCGGTACGCCATAGTATCATAGTATTGGGCGAGTCATGTGACTCTCTCTGCCTGGTGCATATAGCCATACCAAACGCATTCAGCCCGAATGGTGACGGCAAAAACGACACCTTCCACCTCATTCATATCTGCGACTTCGACCCGTTTGAGATGCATATCTACAATAGATGGGGTGAGCTGGTCTTCCGCTCTACAGATATCAATCAGGGATGGGATGGCAAATACAAAGGCACTCCACAGCCGAGTGAGGTGTACTGGTGGCACGTGACCATGGGTATCAATAAAACGAAACCGGTAGAAAAGGCCGGCCGGGTGACGCTCTTCAGATAAATAAAAAGGGCTTCAGTAAATGCTGAAGCCCTTTTTTTATGTCTTAAAGTGTTATTCTACTGTGACTGATTTGGCCAGGTTTCGCGGCTGGTCTACATTGCAGCCACGCTCTATGGCTATATAGTACGATAGCAACTGCAGTGGTATAGTGGCCAGCAGCGGTACCATGATATCCGGTGCATCAGGTATCTCTATCACATAGTCTGCCATGCCCTTGACCTTGGTATCACCTTCGGTCACGATAGCTATGATCTTGCCTTTGCGGGCTTTGACTTCCTGTATATTGCTGATGATCTTTTCGTAGTGTGCATTGCGCGTAGCTACTACCACTACCGGCATCTCATCATCTATGAGCGCTATAGGTCCGTGCTTCATCTCGGCAGCAGGATAGCCCTCTGCATGGATGTAGGATATCTCCTTCAGCTTCAGAGCACCCTCCAGCGCTACCGGGAATCCATACCCCCGGCCCAGGTACAGGAAGTTTCTCGCCTCACTGTACCGCTTTGCCAGGTCTTTGATCTGGTCTTCACATTGCAGCGTAGTTTCTACTTTGCCAGGTATGGCATCGAGCTCTGCCATGATGTTCCTCAATTCTGACTTGCTCTTTTTACCCTTGATATCTGCAAATGCCAGCGCCCAGAGAATGAGCACTGATACCTGAGCGGTAAATGCCTTGGTAGATGCCACGCCTATCTCAGGGCCGGCATGTGTATATGCCCCGGCATGAGAGGCGCGGGGTATAGATGATCCTACTACGTTGCATAGGCCAAAGATCGTAGCCCCTTTCTCCTTGGCCATCTCTATGGCGGCCAGTGTATCTGCGGTCTCGCCTGACTGTGAGATGGCGATGACCAGATCATCCTCCGTGATCACAGGATTGCGGTAGCGAAACTCAGATGCGTACTCCACCTCTACAGGTATGCGTGCTATATCTTCGAAAAGGTACTCGGCCACAAGGCCTGCATGCCATGATGTACCGCATCCCACGATGATGATGCGCTTCAGGTTTTTGATCTTATGCTCATACTCCTTTAGCGAGCGCATGGCAAAATTGCCCGTAGACGTGTCAAAGCGGCCCCTGAGTGAATCATGTATCGACTTTGGCTGCTCATGGATCTCCTTGAGCATAAAGTGCTCATAGCCGCCCTTCTCTATCGCCTCCAGGTTCATCTCGAGGGTCTGGATAAAAGGCGTCTTCTTTACATTGTCTATTGTCTTTACGCTCAGAGATCCGTCCTTGATAAATGCGATCTCGCCATCCTCCAGATAGGTCACATCCTTAGTGTACTCTATGATAGGTGATGCATCCGAAGCCATGAAATACTCTCCATCGCTGCCTATACCTACCACCAGCGGACTTCCCTTGCGGGCACCGATCAGCTTGGTCGGATCATCCTTTGATATGATGACTATGGCATAGGCACCTACCACCTCGCAGAGTGCGAGGCGTACAGCCTCATCCAGGTCAGTGCCGGTGTTTTTCCGGATCTCTTCTATCAGGTGTACCAGCACCTCAGTATCTGTATCGCTTTTGAATGTATGCCCGCGCTCTGCCAGCGCCTCTTTCAGCGTAGCATAGTTCTCTATGATACCGTTGTGGATGATGGCCAGATTGCCATCCTGAGAGAGGTGGGGGTGAGAGTTTGTATCATTGGGCTCACCGTGTGTGGCCCAGCGCGTATGGCCCATACCCAGGTGCGCCTGTATATTTTTGCCCTCTGCTATATGCTCCAGGTCAGAGACCTTTCCCTTGGTCTTGTACACACGCATATCTCCATTGAGCAGGGCTATACCTGCGCTGTCATATCCTCTGTACTCCAGGCGCTTCAGGCCCTTGATCAGGATCGGGTATACCTGACGGGGCCCGATGTATGCTACTATTCCACACATAGCTATTGCAGTTTTGTGTATGTTATCTTCAGTTTACACTGCCGTGCGTATTGGGCAGGATCATTCAGGATCTTGACCCTGTCTGCCCTCACCGTGTAGGAGTACTGCACGTAGAAACCATTGTTATTATAATATCCGTTTTGCATACGTTGTACAAACTCTGTCAAGTTGAATACATAACAATAATAGTTATTTCCGGCATTATCCTGCCTGGTACTCAGCTTGCCCACACCGGATAGGTTGTATGAGTTCAATACATTGATATCCAGCGTATCTCCCAGCCTGTATATGACAGGTGTAGGAGGCAGGGGATAGTTGGCCGTATCAGACACATCTACCGGCAGGATCAGCTCAGCCTTGGTCACACCGATCTGGGCCGGCAGGCTGGATAGGCCAGGTATGCGCACCTTTAGCTTGACACCGGCGCCTGACTGTATATAGCCGGCCAGCTGGGTAGTAGTACTGAGACCGGCGTTGATAGCCGTGCTCACAGGCTTGCCACTATTCTGGTGGTCAAAGTGATTGACAGTAGTAGAGTATGAGCTGATAGGAAAGTCAAAGCGCAGGGTATCTGAAGTAGAGTTGTGATAGTACACGCTGATACGGGCACTCTGCAGATTGAGGTAGCTCACGCCATCACCCAGTTTTGAGCTATTGGTGGTCACATAGATCCCCTTCAGATAGTTGATGAAATCTGTAGAACTGGATAGCGATATAGAGTCCGCGTTCAGCAGCTTCTGTGCAAAACTGGTGTTCAGCCTGACTATTATCTGCGGTGCCTGTGTATTGTGCCATGCAAAGGTGCTGTCTATCAGGTCCGGCGTATAGTTGCTCAGGGAGCCTATAGGCTGGCCGTATACCCCAAATGCATCATTCTGGTGATAGACTGCTGTGGGATCCATATACTGGCTCACCTCATATACCAGTACATCTATAGGCTTTTTGCATGGGCCGTATTTAGATGAGTCATTGATAAATGGGAGGTAGAGTACCGCAGAGTCCGCTACAGGAGTATTATTGAATACTGCCCCGCTGCTGCTCAGCAGGCACTGCGCATAAAAGCTGGCGTATGTCTTGCCAAAGATCGGATCATCCATAGATCCCAGCACTCCCGTAGAGACTGCCGATGACTGTAGCGGCACCTCTGCCAGTGTATTGATATACACCGCGTTAGTATCCAGGTGCTCCAGATTGATAGGGTCAAAACCCAGGGTATTGCTTTTGTCTGCTATGGCAGGATCCTTGCAGGCACTAAGATAGCATACCAATGTGACCGCAAATGCGATCTGGCAAAACCGGACAAGATGCTTCTTCAATGGGTAGGGCTTGGGACGTGAAATATTAGTTGGCCAGGACATTCTTGTAGAAATCTCCTACGAGTGGCAGCGCTTCCTCATCATCGCTACTCTTTAGCTTCAGCACTATTTTGCCTTTCGCTTTCTTCACGTAGTTTGCCATAGACTCGTCTATGTCGTTCTCCACGAGCAGCGCATCGGCAAACTCAGAGCCACCGATATTGAGGCTGGTATTGTCGCCTTCTTTGAAGTAGTCCACATGCTTCTTAGTGATATTATCACTGATCTGGAGCTGCGTAGAGAAGTCAGCTTTCAGCTTGCTCTTAAAGTAGTTGTTTGACAGGGTGTAGATCACCTTGCTATTGGCAAAGATAGGATCATCCTTGTAGGTGGTCTTGAGGAACATAGGGATGAGGCTGGTCATCCAGCCAAAGCAATGGATCAGGTCAGGAGCCCAGCCAAACTTGCGGACGGTCTCCAGTGCTCCCTTGCAGAAGAAGATCATGCGATCTGAGTTATCCTCGTAGAAATGGTTGTTTTCGTCTTCAAATACAGCCTTGCGCTTGAAAAAATCCTCGTTATCCAGAAAGTAGACCTGCAGGCGTGCACCGGGCAGGGAGGCCACTTTTATCACCAGTGGGTAGTCTTCATCGTTTATGATCACATTGATACCAGAGAGGCGTACTACTTCGTGCAGTCGGTGGCGGCGCTCATTGATGTTTCCAAATTTTGGCATCAGCACCCGGATTTCCATTCCGTTATCTTGCAGGTATTTAGGGAGAGAGTTGGCTATTTTTGCGGCTTGAGTCAGATTGATATAAGGGTCCATTTCATGGGTCACTATCAGAATTCTCTTTTTCTCCATCTCTGTAAATTTTCGTGTGAACTAATAAACTTGTATAAATTGCGTCTGCAAAGATACTAATAATTATTTTAAAGTTTACAAAACGCTACACTGTGCGTAATATTGTGAACACTTCGTATGCAGATAATTAACACTATTCAAGACATTCAAAATCAAATTTTTGAATTAAAAAAGCAGGGTAAAAAAATAGGATTCGCTCCGACCATGGGGGCACTCCATGAGGGGCATGTGTCCCTGATCCGGCACTCCCGCCGCGAAAACGATGTGACAGTCTGCTCCATTTTTGTCAACCCGACACAATTCAATGATCCTAAGGATTTTGCGAAGTACCCTATCACTCTGGAGGGGGACATGCAGCAGCTGATCGCGGCCAAATGCGACATCCTTTTCCTCCCCTCTGTGGCTGAGATGTACCCTAAAGGGTTTAAGAACGCCTCGGCGCTCGATTTTGGTTTTTTAGCAGATACACTGGAGGGCGAGTGGCGGCCGGGGCACTTTGCAGGCATGGCCCAGATCGTAGAAAAGCTCCTGAGGGCTGTGACACCTGACCGCCTCTATATGGGCCAGAAGGACTACCAGCAGGCCATGATCTGCTCAGACCTGATCCGCCAGACGAAACTCCGGACCAAACTCGTGCTCTGCCCCATCAAGCGCGAAAAGGACGGCCTGGCCATGAGCAGCCGCAATGTAAGGCTGGACAAGAAATCACGGGCCAAAGCCGTAGAGATATCAAAACTGCTGCGCTCGGTCAAAGCGTCAATTCGTCGACAGTCGACGGTCGACAGTCAACGAATCGCAGATGTAGAACACCGGGCCTTTGACAGGCTGACCTCTCTTCCAGAGTTTAAGGTGGAGTACGTAGCTATCCGCAATGCTAAAACACTAAAGCCGGTAAAGACTGTATCTCAGACTACGCCGCTCGTAGCACTGGTAGCCGCCTGGATAGGTGGGGTACGGCTGATAGATAATATGCTACTATAAAAAGCGCCTTGCTTACTATTTAGCGCTCTCAAAAGTACCGCTCAGCGTCGTCACCTCCTTCAGCATATTGCCACCAGTTTTGATCTTGAAGCGCCAGTCAAATTCTCCCGTCGTGAGCTTCACAAAGCTGCTGGGTATGGCCCATATTTTCACCACCCTTGCATCCGGTGCGCCTGCTGGTTTGCCCTTCTCTTGAAAGCAGATCGTAATGATATGATTGGGCACGTCTATCACCGAGTAGGCATCATACTCTGCGCTCAGGTCTATCGTGCCCTGCTCTGTGGTGAGCTGGGCTGCTGTCAGGGGGCCGTCATGGTCTGCCAGCTTTACGTTCAGCTTTACCTTGCCTGTCTCTGACTGGGCTGTGAGGGTGGCACCGCGTGCCACAGCACCGGTAGATATGGTCATCAGCAGCACAGCGGCTACGGCAGTGATCAGGTATCTCATCTTGATTATTTACTAGTAGCTAAATACTTCCTCCAGGCTCAGTTCCTTCACCGTACCGAGTGCCTCCAGTACTTTGAAATCGACATTCTCCTTCTTGCCTATCACCAGGTAGGTCAGCGGCTTGCCCTTGATATGCTTATTAAAGAACGCCTCCAGGTCTGCCATAGACAGGCCGGGTATCTGAGTGTACATATCCTTGCGTATGTCATAGTTGAGCCCACGCTTGCGCGCACGGTCATATGCAGCAAAGATATTCTCGCCCGTGATCCACTCGCTCTCCAACGTACGCTGTGCAGCAGACCTCACTCCTTCATATTGCTTAGGCACTTCTACCATGTTATTGAGCAGGCTGTTCATCTGCTTCATAGCTGTCTCCAGCTTATCTGCCTGGGTGCCCACGTAGCACTGCAGGTAGTGCGACTCATAGGCATACTGCGGCGCAGTGAATCCACTATTGACAGAGTATGCCAACCCCATCTTCTCGCGCACCTCCTGAAAGAGTATCGAAGAAAGTCCCGAGCCATAGTAATCATTGTAGAGCGTGATGTATGGGAAATAAGCCTTGTTGAATTTCTCATCCCTCGCCAGCATGACCACCTCCGCCTGCTTCATATTGTAGTTGCAGAAATAAACGGTAGGCTTATCCAGTGGCTGCTCCGGAAATGGGACCTTGTCGGACTTGGCAGCAGGTGCAGCAGTGTGGCCGGCAAAGAGCGCCGTCACTTTGCCTTTCACATCTTCAGGCTTACGCTGGCCATAGTAGTAGATATCACTTGGCGCACTTATAGCAGTAGCAGCTATAGTGAGCAGCTGATCAGGAGTAGCAGCCTTCAGCTCCTTTTCAGAGAGTATGTTTGTGAATGGATTTTTAGCACCATACTTCACATAGTTGGTCATAGCCTGCTGTAGTATGATTCCCTTATTGGTCTTCGCATTGGCGCGCTTCTTCAGCACATCAGCCACATAGTTGTCATATACTGTCTTATCTACCTTAGGGTGGCTGAGGTACTCAGCCAGCAGCGCCAGTCCCCTGTCCAGGTTGTCCTCCAGGCCTGATAGTTTTACTATCACCCTGTCGCGGCCGGCAGATATACTGTAGGACACTCCTATCTTGTAAAACTCCTTTTTCAGTTCGCCTACGCTATGCTGATCCGTACCCAGCAGCGCCATATACTCTATGGCCGGGCCTATATTTTTATCATCATCAGTGCCTCTTTCGAATACGTAGCTCAGTGAGAAAGTCTTATTCAGATCATTGTGCACGTAGCGGAATGGAGCGCCGCCCGCATTCTTCAGCGTAGTCATGTCTTTGTCAAAGTCTACAAACTTCGCCTTGATGTTTGGCACCTGTATCTTGTCAAAACTAGCCTTGAAGGCAGAGGTGCTATCTTTATTCAGCGTCACAGGTGTGATCTTTGGCTTGTCTACTTTATGGCGGTTAGGCTCACCGGCGCGCTTGTAGCACACAGCATAGTTGTCCTTAAACTTCTCATTGGCAAACTTCACGATGTCTGCCTTTGTGATCTTGGCCAGCAGATCCAGCTCCTGCGCCCTGTATGACCACGGTATGTCTTTCACAAAGGCATCCATGATCTCACCGGCCACAGCGCGGTTGCTTTCTTTGCTTTTCATTTTGGCCAGGCGGATATTCTGCACGATAGCCGGGATCAGCGCATCGTCAAAGTCTCCCTTCTTGATCAGCTCTACCTGAGAGATGAGCATATCTTTGAGCTCCTCCATGGTCTGGCCCTGCTTAGGCTCGCCATAGAGTTTGAAGAGGGAATAGTCCTTCAGCGGATTGACGTATGAGCTGGCTGAGAGGGCCTTTTGCTTTTGCACTATATTGACATCTATCAGGCCGGCTGTACCATTGGAGAGTATCATATCTACCATGCGGGCCATGAGTGCATCCCTTGTGCCATCTCCATCCAGCCTGTAGCCTATGAAGAGGTGCTCCTTTGTAGGTCCCTTGATCTCTGCAGTCTGTATCTGTGTCAGTGGTACAGGGGCCTGCTTTACAAAGGCCGGGATAGGCTTCGCAGCCCATTTGCCGAAATGCCTTTCTATATCAGCCACAGCCTTGTCCGGATCTACATCACCTACCAGTATCACTGCTATGTTGTTAGGATTGTAGTAGGTATCAAAGTAGTTGTGGATGTTGACCATCGATGGATTTTTGAGATGCTCACCACGGCCTATGGTGGTCTGCGTACCATATGGATGGTTTGGCATGAGCATGCTGTCTACGGCAAATCCCGACCAGCGGATATCGTCATCCTGATTGCGGTTAAACTCCTCATACACCGTCTCCAGCTCTGTATGGAAAAGGCGCAGTACGAGCGTGGAGAATCGCTCACTCTCCAGTGTAGCCCACTTGTCTATACTGTTTGATGGTATATCGTTTACATACACCGTCATATCATTACTGGTAAAGGCATTGGTACCACTGGCGCCTATAGAGGCTACCATCTTGTCATACTCACTCGGTATGGCGTAGTCCGATGCCAGTTTTGACACGCTGTCTATCTCATGATATATCTCGCGCTTCTTTGCTTCATCATTTTCTTTGAGATGCTGCTGATACAAGTTTGATATTGTATTCAGGTACTGGCTCTCCTTTTCCCAATCGCGTGTACCGTATTTCTGAGTACCCTTAAACATCATATGCTCCAGGTAGTGCGCCAGGCCGGTGGTCTGGGCGGGGTCATACTTGCTGCCTGCCTTGACCGCTATCATGGTCTGCACGCGCGGCGCCTCCTTATTGATAGATATAAATACTTTGAGGCCATTCGTGAGTGTATACTCTTTTACTCCGTACATATCATTGGATAGCGCAGGCGTAGATTTAACAGATTGTCCAATGACTGACTGCATAAACATAGCGGTGGTTATAATTATGAAACTTGCTGCTCTTGACAACATATATTAAATGCTTTATTTTGGGGGAAGTTTTCCCTGAATGAGGCAAACATAATTAAATAATAGCAGTTAACCCCCCAAGGCTTATGGCTCGGAAAACGTCTGATAATATAGATATAAACGCACTGCTTGGAGGTTCCTTTCTCTACAGAAGCCCAAAGGGCAAAACGCTCGAAGAACGCTATACTCCCTTCAATCAATATGTGGACCTGCTGAAACTAAATGGCGTCTATCCCTTCAGCCGCACTGTAGCATCTACACTAGGCCCGGAGGTATACCTGACCAATACCTGGGCTGATGAAGATACCCCTTGCCTCAACTTTGGCTCACAAGACTATATGGGCATGACCAGCCACCCGGCTGTGATACAGGCAGCCAAAGATGCAATCGAAGAATTTGGTGTGACCTCAGGTGGCACACCTGTACTGGGCGGGCGCAATACACTGACCAATAAACTCGAAAAGAAACTCGCCGAGGTACTGCACATGGAGCAGGCCCAGGTTTTTGCCAGCGGGTGGAGCGCCTGCTTCGGTGCCATAGCAGGCCTCGTCACGCACAAGGACTATATCGTGATGGATATGCTGCAGCACAACTCATCCGATGTAGCTGCAAACTATGCCACTGAGCACGTCTACAAATTCAAGCACAATGACCTGGAAGACCTGGAGAAAAAGCTGCGCTTCTGTACAGACCGCGTAGGCACGGGAGCCATCTTTGTGCTCATAGAGTCGCTGTACTCTATGAACTCAGACGGACCTGACCTGCCTGCCGTCTACGAGCTCTGCCAGAAATACCAGGCTATCCTCATCATAGATGTAGCACATGATTTCGGCTGCATGGGCGAGGAGGGCCGTGGCCTGCTCGAGACCATAGACCTCAAAGCTGCCAAGGATATCGTAGTGATGGGGTCTTTCAGCAAAACGCTGTGCAATCCGGGCGGCTTCGTAGCCGGTCCGCGTGTCATACGCCAGCAGATAGAAATATTTTCTCCTTCATATACTTTTGCCTCCAGCATCTCTACCATCTCATGTGCCATCATCTACAAGGCGCTGGAGATAGCCTTTTCTGACGAGGGCAAAGAGATACGCAGGAAGCTGCTGGCCAATATCAAGTTTGCTATCTCCGAGTTAAACAAGCGCGGATTTTATACAAACGGCATACCTAGTCCATTTGTGCCAGTACTGATAGGTGACTCCAGGCTGGCGCGCCTCCTCTCCCGCGAGATCCTCTCTATGGGCCTGGTGGCAAACCTTATCGAGTTTCCTGCCGTACCGAGAAATCAATCCATCATCCGTTTTCAGATGATGGGAGGCATGACACAGGAGCAGATCCTCCAGGCAGTAGACATCATGCACAAAGGTATCATCCGCTCACAAGAGCTGCTGCTCAATGCTAAAGTGGACGCTATAGAGATCACGCCGGAGCAGTAGTATCAAGGCTCAAAAAAAATGGCTAACACCCGTTAGCCATCAATATTATATAAGCATCACATTGCGTATATCACGCTTCCTTCTGCGGCTGTACCTTAGGTATGCTGAAGTAGAAGAAAGATCCTACACCCGGCTCTGAGTCTACCCAGATCTTGCCATGCAGCCTGTCTACTATTTTGCGGCAGATAGAGAGGCCGAGGCCCGTGCCCGGGAAGTTGTGCTTATTGTGCAGCCTCTGGAATGGCTCAAATATCTGCTGCGCGTACTGCTTGTCTATACCTATACCATTATCCTGTATGCAGTAGGTGATATGGTTAGGCTCCTCAGTGCAGATGATACGGATCACCGGACTGGCAGAGGTATTGTACTTGATACCGTTTTGAATCAGGTTCTGCATCAGCTGAGTGATGGCGTTTTTATCAGCCATGAGCGGATGCAGCGGCTCATTGATATACACCTTCACATTGCGCTCTTGCATGAGCAGCTGGAGTCCTGAGAGGACGTCATCCAGCAGCACATCCATATCTACAGGTACGCAGTTTATCTCTTTCTTATTGATCGTAGAGTATGACAGCAGGTCTTTGATCAGTGCCTGCAGGTTTGATGCGCCCTTCACAGCATAGTCTATATACTCCATAGCATCCGTATCCAGCTTAGACTCATACTTGCGCCTGAGCAGCTGCATATAGTTTGATATCATACGCAGCGGCTCCTGCATATCATGAGAGGAGATATAGGCAAACATCTCCAGGTCCTTATAGCTCTCCTGCAGGTCGGCTGTATGCTTCTCTATCTGCTCCAGGTATTCCCGGTGGCGCTGGAAGCTACGCGTCTGGCTCAGAAAGTTTGAGCTGCTCTCGCCAGCTTCCCCCATGCCACGCACGATCGTCTCCAGCCAGATGTATTTACCTTCCTTATTCAGAAACCTGTACTGGAAGATATTATCCTCGTCCTGAGGTTTGTGATTGGCTATATGCCTGTTGTACAGCTCGCGGTCATCTGGATAGATGAACCTGCTGGCAGACCGGCCGGCCAGCTCTGCAGGATGGTAGCCAGTGAGAGAGTAGATAGACGGACTTACAAAGTCAAATTCTCCATTAGGTTTATGCGTGCAGATGATATCTGCAGAATTTTCTGCCAGGAGCCGGTACTTTGCTTCATTCTCCGCCAGCTGCTCCTCCATGTTAAATCGCTTTACCATCAGCAGCATGAGCGCAAACTCAGAAGCTACGAATGCGATATAAAAATCTGATACCGATGATGAATTGTGATGTGGCACCAGGCCTATACCGCATATAAAGGCCGTATTGAGTACGATACAGGCCAGCAGTGAATTCTTACTATTGAAAAAGAGGCTGGATACAAAAAAGTAAATGATATACTGGTAGCTCAGCTTGTCGTCGAAGTGGCTGGTAGCTACCAGCGTAGCGTTAGAGAGATCGAGGAGGTATATGAAGACATTGCCCAGATTGCGGATATTGGCCTTGCCAAAAGTGGTATAGGTAGCCAGTAATATAGCGAGACCCATCAGGGACTGCAGCACATTGATGCTCTGATAGTGGTAGAGCTCAGTACCCGTCATCCCAAAAATGAAACACGCCAGAGAGGTAGAGCCGATGACTATCCGGACGATAGACGCTTCAGATGCTGTCCAGTCGCCAAACAATGCCGTAAAACGGTCTACCCATTCTCTGAATCTGTCCCACACCGATCCAGCCGGCTTCTTGTAGTAGAAGCCTTTAGCCTGGGTCATTGGTGGGTTGTATCCTATGGTTTTATCTATATGCACGGTATATAAAAGTCTGGTTCGGACTGTCATATACGGGATAATTTTGATAAGGTTACCTGCCGGAAAGTGACAAATGTCTGTTTAACAGTTGTCTATCAAAGAAAACAAGTATTTACATGTATTTGAAATAGAGCCGTGTACAGGCCAGCCTGTCAATCATAATCCAGATCCAGCCCCAGCTCCTTCTGAAACCGGCGCAGCGCAGGATTGAGATCCATCAGGCGCTCCAGCTTATCCTTTGGGGTAAAGAATTTCTGGGTAGCTTCAGCTTGTTGCACCACATCTACTATCATGTGAGGATTGAATCCGATCCTTCTATGTATATAAGCTTTAAAGGCAGGTAATATGTCGTTAAAGCGGCTTCGCTGGAGATCGCTGTCAAAAAGGAGCGAGATGGTAGCATCAGATACCTTGGGCGTGATACCGTCCATGATAGAGGCAGTCCCCCCCTTGTTCTCGCGGATACTATCTGCATAGTCTGCCCACAGCTGTTGTACATTCTCCTGGTTAAACTCCCTGATCATCGGGCCGGAGCCGTTCAGCTCATCCTCTTCGGCCTGTTGTTTCTTCTTAGTGATCTCATGGATATTATCCAGGGAGATCAGCTTAGATGATTTTTTCACAGCAGAGTCCTTGTCAGATGCCACACGTGGCTGTGCAGTGGCAGGGCGCGCAGCGGCCGTCGCACCACCTTGGGTAGTAGTGGCTGGTTGTACTTTGGGTGCCACGGGATCTATACCTCCCTTGGCGGCCTCGGTTATGATTATACTAGAGCTTTTTTTTTTGAAGCCTCGGCAGCTTCTACAGTCGCGTTGACATAGCACATCTTGATCAGGGCCAGCTCTACAGAGAGGCGCTTATTCTTGGATTGCTTGTAGTTCACATCGCACTGATTGCCCAGGTAGAGGCAGTTGATCAGAAAGCTATCTGAGGCCATATTGGTCTGCTCCAGGTAGCGCTTCTTGATAGAGTCGCTCACCTCCATGAGGCGCAGGGTATCTATATTCTTTGCGAAGAGCAGGTTGCGGAAATGCTCACAAAGTCCGAGTACGAAATCGTCTCCCTCAAATCCCCTCTTGAGTATCTCAGAGAGATAGCCCATCAGCGCATTCATATCCTCTGTGAGGAGCGCATCGGTGACTTTAAAGAAGTAATCGTAGTCGAGTACGTTCAGGTTTTTTAGCACAGACTCATAGGTCAGCTTGCCTCCGGCGAAACTGCTGAGCCTGTCAAACATAGACAGGGCATCACGCATACCGCCATCGCACTTCTGGGCTATGATGTGCAGCGCATCGTCCTCTGCCTCTATACCCTCCAGCTGGCAGATATGGCGCAGGTGGCCTACTATCGTATCTATAGAGATACGGCGGAAGTCAAATATCTGGCAGCGCGACAGGATGGTCGGCAGGATCTTGTGCTTCTCCGTAGTAGCGAGTATAAATTTGCAGTATGATGGCGGCTCCTCCAGCGTCTTCAGGAACGCGTTGAACGCGCCCTGGCTCAGCATGTGCACCTCATCTATGATATAGATCTTGTACCGGCCCGCCTGCGGCGCAAAGCGGACCTGCTCTACCAGCTGGCGGATGTCCTCCACCGAGTTGTTTGATGCAGCATCCAGCTCGTGGATGTTAAAGGAGCTATTCTGGTTGAATGACTTGCAGCTCTGGCACTCATTGCAGGCCTCGATATCTGGTGTGATATTCTCACAGTTGATCGTCTTGGCCAGGATACGCGCGGCAGTGGTCTTGCCTACTCCACGTGGCCCGCAGAAAAGGAAAGAATGCGCGAGCTGGCCCGTACGGATGGCATTCTGGAGGGTAGAGGAGATATGCTCCTGACCCACCATGTCCTTAAACCGTGCCGGACGGTACTTGCGCGCTGATACAATATACTCTGCCATCTGGCCGTGAAAATAGAAAAAAAGCGATGCGGTGCTAGCCGAAAGATGTTCACCCTTTGGCCACAAACGGTAGGATCCAAGTCCTCCCCTGATTAAAGTACATAAAAATCAATTTGTTTTTCACTATTAATCAATCACTAAAACACTTCTACGTCGGACAAACAATTCTTGATTGCTCACATTACACCGCTCCTAGGGTGCCTCCGCATAGTTGCAAATCTCGCTTTTTATACATATATTTGCATTAACCAAAAACAGTAGCTGAAAACTACGGACAATGCTGGCAACCTTCTTTAAGGTTCCGCATGCCCCCGGCACATCCACCAGGCACAAAAGCATACCCAGAATTAGGTATATAGATTTCTATTCGTCTATGTTTTTGGCCTACTCACGGAAAAATCAAGGCCTTATACAAATTTAATATTGTGAAACCCGTAGCTTAGCATTCCTAAAACTTTTGATCCAATGGCCAAGATAACCCTGACAGCCGAAGAAGAACTGATGTACCTCGAGCGCCTCGAAGAGATACAGGAGCTGATGCCAGACCTCGAGATAGAGGTCGTGACCCGTCCTGTGCTGCTGCGCACCGGTGTGACCAGCAATCTCGGTGAGTCTTTCCGCCAGTTTCTGAAAGGCACCACCACTACCCTCTCTGGCACAGACTACAAGGCTCAGGCCTGAATCTTTGCCTGCAGCCAGGCAATCGGGTATTGATTTTCAGTAATTTACACACCCTTATTGACTGAAATGTACGCTATCACTACATTTTAGCAGTCATATTATTGAAAATGTAGAGAAATAGCCTATCTTCGCAGTCCAATTTTTTTAATCACAAAAAAGCAGACAAACATGCTAGGACAGTACGAAACTACTTTCATCCTGACCCCGGTGTTGTCAGAAGACGACGCCAAAAAGGCGATCAGCAACTTTGTTGATCTCCTGAAAAACCAAGGGGCAGAAATCATCCACCAGGAATACTGGGGGCTGAAAAACCTCAAATACCCGATCCAGAAGAAGACGACGGGTATCTACCACCTCGTAGAGTACAAAGCGGCCCCTAAGGCTGTAGAAACTCTGGAGCTCGCATTCCGCCGTGATGAGTCGGTACTCCGCTACCTGACCATCAAGCTGGACAAGTACGCTGTAAAGTACAACGATGACAAGCGTGCAGGTCTCGTAGGCCGTGGCAAAAAAGTTCAATCACCTAAAAAAGAGGAGGCTGCATAATGAGCAAGAGCGCACAAGACACCATCAAGTATCTGACCTCGCCTAAGATAGGCCTGATCAAGAAGAAATACTGCCGCTTCAAAAAGAACGGTATCAAGTATATAGACTACAAGGATCCGGAGTACCTGCTGAGCTTTATCAATGAGCAAGGCAAGATCACTCCACGCCGCTTCACGGGCAACTCCCTGAAGTATCAGCGTAAAGTGGCACAGGCTATCAAGCGTGCACGCCACCTGTCTCTGCTACCATACGTAGCTGACCTCCTGAAATAATAATGGTCTAACCACAAAAAAGAAATCAAGCAATGGAAATCATATTGAAGAAAGACGTAGAGAAACTGGGATACGCTGACGACCTCGTGACAGTGAAGCCAGGCTACGCACTGAACTATCTGATCCCACAGGGTAAGGCTGTAGTAGCTAGCGATAGCAACCGCCGCATCCTGGCTGAGGTGATGAAGCAGAAGGACAAGAAAGAAGCACGCCTCGTAGCGAGCATCAACGATATCAAGGCTCGCCTGGAGGGCACTAAGCTCACCATCGGTGCCAAGGTAGGTACTACTGACAAGATATTCGGCTCAGTGACTGCATACCACGTAGCAGAAGCTGTGAAGAAGGCTGCCGACATAGAGGTAGACCGCCGCAAGATCACTATCGTAGAAGGTGAGGTAAAGACGCTCGGCACGTACACTGCAGAGATCGGCCTCGGCAAAGAGCACAAGGTAACTGTGACCTTTGAGGTAGTAGCTGAGTAATCAGCCCCATCTACAGATCATACTAAAAAGCCCCCCGCAAACACGGAGGGCTTTTTGTTTATGGCAGAGGCTGAGCTATTTGATCTGCTCCCCCTCCTTCATCTCAGCAGAGGGACTTTGCAGCACTATCTCATCTCCATGCAGCTCACCGAATATCTCAGTCTTGCCTTTGTCGGCGATGCCTTCCTTGATCTTGATGAAGTGCATCTTGCCATCCTGCACAGAGATGATGTACTTGCCTTCCGTACTCGTCACGATAGCTGACGATGGCACCAGATAGGAGGCCACAGATGAGTGGATGGGCAGTGAGACTTCTACATACATACCCGGTTTGAAGACACCATCAGGATTTTGCACATCTGCCTCTATGGCCTCTGAGCGGTACTCATCATAGAGCGATCCGGATGCCCGGGCTACAGGTGCCGTAAAAGTCTGCCCCGGCAGAGACTGCGTGGTAAAGGAGAGCTGCCGCTGTTTGCCATCTATACTACCTGTATATACCTCGGGGATGAATAGCTCCAGACGTAGCTTGCTATTTTGCTCCAGTATCAGTAGTGGCTTGTTGTCCATTTTAAAGTTAGGCCCTGTGAGGCTACCGGGGTGTACATTGCGCTCCGTGATCACCCCATCAAAGGGCGCCTTGATGGCCAGGTAGCCCTGCAGCACCTGAGAGGCACTGAGATTAGCCCGCTCGGACTGCTCCAGCGCGCTATCTGCCTGATAGCGGGAGCCTGCATTCATGAGGTCCAGCTCTGATACGGAGCCTGCTACAGCCGCTGCAGCACGTAGCCGGTAGTACCTGTCACGACTGGCATTTAGCTTCTCCCGTGCCTCCAGCAGCCTGCCCTGTGCAGCCTGTATCTGCTGGGCCATCTCCGGGGCCTCGAGTGTCATGAGCAGGTCTCCCTTACGCACGCGCGAGCCACGGTCTACATACATTTCTTTGACGAAGCCATTCATCTTTGGGTAGATGTCTACCTTTTCGTAGGGCTTGAGTTCGCCCGGTAGTTTGATCACGGAGCGCAGGGTGTCGCGCTCCACTTTTACGGTAGGAAGCGATGCCGTGGTTTCCTTTTTGCCTTCAGTGAGGTCGGCAGGATGCTGATGTGAGCAGCTGCCCAGCGCCAGTGCTGCTATGATGGTTACTATGATCTTATTCATACTATAGTGTATTAAGATTTGGGATGAGGTAATAAGGATGTACTATCAAATGAAGCCCGCTGCCTGACCCAGGCATAGATCAGCGGCAGCATAAAGAGGGCGGCGAAAGTGGAAGCCAGCAGCCCGCCTATCACGGCGCGGCCCAGCGGTGCGGTCTGCTCACCAGCCTCTCCGAGGCCAGATGCCATAGGCACCATACCTACTATCATGGCGAGGCTGGTCATGAGTATAGGACGTAAACGTACAGAGGCGCTCATGACTGCGGCACGGGTAGCATCATGCACTTCCAGCCGGAGCTTCTCTGCATTGGTCACTATGAGGATCGCATTGGCTACTGATACACCGGTGCTCATGATCATGCCCATGTAGGATTGCAGGTTGAGTGTGGCACCTGTGATGAAGAGCGCCACCATAGCGCCGAGTATCACAGCAGGCACTGTACTGATCACAGTGAGGGCCGTGGGGATGGATTCATAGTTTGCTGCAAGCAGCAGTAGGATCACTAACACTGCTAAAGCAAGCCCAGTCTGCAAACTGCCCAGCGTCTCATCGAGCAACGAGGACGTACCTCGTACTTCTACCTTCACTCCCTTAGGCAGCTCACCTAATGAAGCGACAGCTTTGCGCACATCTGCAGATGCCCGGCCTAGATCCGTCTCATGTATTCCCGCCCCTACAGTGAGGAAGCGCCGTGGTCCGGCGCGGTCATACTCACCCGGCGTGGTAGTATTAGTAAACGTGGCCACATCTGCCAGCATCGGGCGATTCTGCCCTTTCACCAGCGGTATCTCGCGGAGCTCATTGAGCGTGGTCATCATATACTCCGGTACCTGTACCTGCACCTGATAGGTATAGGCCGTCCTCTCATCCAGCCAGAGGTTCTTTTCTATAAAGCGGCTAGAGGTAGTGGAAGAAGTAATAGAACTCGCCACCTTGCCCATATCCAGCCCGAACTGTGCTACTTTATAGCGGTCTATATTGATGGCGATAGTAGGATAGTGTAGCGGCTGCTGTATCTGTACATCGCGCAGCTCTTTGATCTTTTCCATCCTGTGCAGCAGGGTATCAGCTACGGCGGTGATCTGTGCCATGTCCTTGCCAGCTACGCGCACTTCTATCGGATTGGCCGCGCCCTGGCTCATGATCTTCTCTGTGAGGTCTATCGGTTCAAAACTGATCGTGACATCGGGCATGAAGTGATGAATGTTTTTGCGCAGCGCTTCTTTCAGCTCATCCATCTTTAGTTTGTACTCCTCGTCTACCTGCACCTGTATCACCGCTTCGTGCGTACCGGCGTTAAATACATAGAGGTTACTTGTCGCATAGTTGCTCGGTACGAGACCTACATAGGCCGACGATACCTCTACGTGGCCATGTACAGTACTGTCTATCACGGCCAGCGCCTTTTGCACTTTCTCTTCCGTGCGCTCTAGTCTTGTTCCTTCTGGTGCCTTTAGTCGCATCTGAAACTGGCCGTTGTTCACCTTCGGCATGAGGTCCTTGCCTATGAAAACAAAAGCCAGCCCGGCCAATGATATAGCACCCACCAGATAGATCGTAGCGTAAAGTTTTCTGTGCTTCATCATTTGCACGATAGTGTCGCTAAACCAATCCCGGACTTTGTGAAAGAGATCTGTTTTCTGCTCCTTGCGGTGGTCCTCGCTCATATCGTGAGTGGTCTGATGTACCTCTGTGTCACTGAGCGCCAGCGTAGCATTAGCATACTTGGTTTCATGGGTCATATCATGCTCGGGCAAGAACCAATTGCATAAGATCGGCACTAATGTCTGCGCTGCGATGAATGATGCGATCATAGAGAACCCTATAGAAAGCGACAGCGGCAAGAACATAGCCTTAGGCACACCACTCATCATAAATGACGGCGCAAACACGGCAAGGATACAAAGCAGGATCAGCACCAGCGGAAAGGATATCTCCGTACATGCATCGTAGATGGCTTCGCGCTTTGTCTTGCCCATCTCGAGATGCTGGTGGATATTCTCTATCGTGACCGTGGCCTGATCCACCAGGATGCCGATCGCTAGTGCGAGTCCGCTCAGCGTCATGAGGTTGATCGTTTGCCCGGCCAGGCTGAGCATGAAGCAGCCGATGAGGATAGAGACTGGTATCGTGATGATCACGATCATAGAGCTACGGAAATCCCCTAAGAAAAGTAGCACCATCAATCCCGTGAGTATCGCGCCGAGCACACCCTCAGTAGCGAGGCTCTTCACAGCATTGATCACAAACACTGACTGGTCAAACTCATAGTTGAGGTGTACATCATCTGGTAGCAGGCTCTGCATCTCAGGTATGCGGGCCTTGAGGTTCTTTACTACATCCCAGGTGGAGGCGTCTGCCGTTTTCACCACAGGTATATAGATGGACCTGCGGCCATTGATCAGTGCGTAGCTGACGGTGACATCTGCACCATCAGAGACCTTCGCCAGGTCACTCACAAAGACAGTCTTATCCCCTTTGGTCTTTACAGGGACTTCTGCAAACTCCTGTACTTTTTCCTCCAGTGAGTTGAGTGTCGTCATGTACATGGTATTGCCTTCACGAAGGTTTCCGGAGGGTGCCATGACGTTTGCCTTTGATATAGCCTGTACCACCTCTTCCGGAGAGACGTCATAGGCGCGGATCTTCTCCGGGTCTATATTGACCAGTACTGAGCGTGCATTGCCACCCATAGCAGGCGGTGCAGAGAGTCCCTGCACCGAGGCAAACATGGGCCGCACACGCGTAGATGCCAGGTCATATATCTGGTTGAGAGATTTGGTACTGCTGGAGAAAACTAACTCACCCACCGGCAGAGACGAGGCATCAAACCTCACCACCAGCGGGGGCAGCGCGCCGGGTGGAAAAAACTTCAGCGCACGGTTGACATAGGTGGCCACCTGAGAGGAGGCCTCGGCCATATTCGTGTTCTCATAAAAGCTCAATTTGATAAAGGTAAGCCCTTGTGTATTGCGGCTCTCTATACTCTTGATACCATTCACATAGAGAAACTGGTCCTGCAGGCCGGTAGAGAAAAATCCCTCCATCTGCTTAGGTGACATGCCTCCGTAAGGCTCTACGATATAGATCGTAGGCATATTGAGCGCCGGAAAAATATCGATAGGTATCTTCATCAGGCTCATGACAGCAAAGATCATCAGGCTGGCAAAAATGACTACCAGCGTGATAGGCCTTCGCAGAGCTGCTGCGACTAAATTCATTGCTTATAATTTTAAGGTTTGCACCAGGTTTGAAAAAGAGTGTGTGACCAGCGCGTAGCTCAGCACGCTGCGCATATAGCCGGTCTTTGAATCCAGGTAGTCCTTGCGCGCCTGTATGTAGTAGCTGAGTGCCAGGTTGAGGTCTATCACGCTGGAGAGGCCATTGCGATAGAGGTTTGCCTGCTGGCCGTAGGCTATATCTGCGGCATGCATCTGGCGCCCGGTCTCACTGAGGCGGCGCAGCTGGTAGTCGCTTTCTATGCGTGCCCTCTGCAGTTCGCTATTCAGGTCGAGGCGCTCCTGATCGAGGCGGTGCTGAGCCGCTTCCACTTCGCGCTTGTAGATAGCAGCATTGATATGCTTCCGCGCGATATTCATCAGGTCATAGGACAGCGTGAGGCCTACGAAGTAATTCATGCGCTGGGGTATATAGCCTTCGCCGAGGTTATTGTAGACATCGGCAGTATTCAGACTGGAGGCACGGGTCCATACATCTGCATCAAACATCAGCTTGGGATAGTAGCTCTTGCGCTCCAGGTTGAGACGTGAGCTGCTCAGGTCATGCAGCGCTGTGTAGTATAGCAGATCAGGATGATGTAATGTATCTACGTTAGCGGCCAGTACATAGGATGGTCCGGCAGTCATGAGCCGCTCCCCGGCAGTAGTATCCGGCTGGAGCTGCGCAGCAGACAGACCTGTGAGCGTGGCCAGCTGCACACGTAGCTGGTCCAGGTTTTTTTGCGCTTCATAGAGCGCTACTCTGGACTTCGATATTTCTGCCGAAGCTATGGCGCTGTCTACACCCGGGCGGATACCATTTACCACCAGTGAGTTGATAGAAGTGAGGAGTGACTGCAGCCGGTCCACATTGTCCTGGTCTATGCGCTGCAGTTCATATTGCCGCATCAGCTCTACATAGTAGGCGGCGGCGATACCTTGCAGCTCATAGGTCCCTTTTGCCAGCACATTATTCTGCACATTGAGGTCAGACTTAGCCAGGTCGGTCTTAGCCTTATACCCGCCAAAATTGGTCACCTCCCAGTCTATGCCGGCCAGGGCAGTATTGCCGGATTGCGGATCAAAATTATTATAGGTGCGCCTGCCACCTGATACGGAGGGGATGATGCCCATGGCCAGGTAGCCTCCCTGCACATTATTGGCAGAGCCGATGGTGGCCTGGTACAGCGTATTGATATTAGGCAGTCGCTCGTATCTGGCAGAGGTCACTTCGGCCTGCCGCGATTGTACGAGGCTGGTGTAATACTTCACCATATCATTATTAGAAGACATGCCATCTATGAGTGCTTGCAGCGATATGCCCTGCCCGTGCAGATGGGACATGGGGCACAGCACTGCAGTACATAGTATGGTCAGGGCGATCGCCCTTGAGATACCTTTCATTGGATAAATTATTTGAGGAATAATAAGGTACAGGCCGTCACGCTCAGTGGTGACAGCCATCAGAATCTAATGTGCTGATATCTAAATGCGGAAAACCCTGTCCTGTAGGTAGAGCCTGTAGGAAGATGGAGACAGCGAAACTACATCGCTGCAATAGACCGCCGGAGCCGGCGACTCAGTGACGAAAAGTACAATACACGATAGCAACCTCGGCACAGCAGCTATAGGTACCGATACCTGCTGCTTAGCGCCTTCATGCTTCTCCAGCATACGGAAGAATGCCAACCCGGAATGACGATGGTGGTGAGGATGGTGTACCTGAGCCGAAGCAAGACTAGCATCTACCCTCAGTGCTGTGGTAGTAGCAGATGTAGCCAGAAAATTATCCAGCAGGAAAAAGTGCAGGACATAAATAGCCAGCAGCAATAATGCGCTGTATATAAATCTATGCCGTGTAGGACTCATGCTGGTGGCAAAAATAACTATAACGCAGCCAGTATAGCTATCTGCCGGCGCGTTTTATGATTTTTATGTGATCTGATACTGTTAAAAAGGCACTATTCTATGGTAATGCCCGACTTGCCCTCGCTCAGCTTCTTGATACGGTGCTTTACTACTTTGTACCTCTTATTATAGATCACATAGAGAGGTACACCGCTACCTAGCCCTCCCACTCCCGCCATGAGCGTAGAGAATCCCGCTATCCAGAGAGGGTCCTGTGAGGAGCTGCGATACCTGTACGAGTTATCCTCTGCATGTACGGCAGAGAGTATGGTCAGCACCTCTCCTACTACTACAGCCGCCGCTCCACCACTCATGAGGCCTATACCTGTGACACGCCCCACACGGTAGCGCTCCATTTGAGCATGTAGCTTTTCCATATCTACAGGTTTGTCAGGCTGTGCACTACGGAAGACGCAACTAACAGGATGGGCACCGGCAGCGCCATGACTCTGCATACAGCAGAAAAGAGACACAATGGTCAGAAGGATCGTTTTCATAATAGTATAGTCCGAAAAGTAAATTAATGTACCTCTCCCATCAGCTTTTTGATGACAGGAGACAGCGCCAGCAGCACTACACCGCCTGCCAGGGATACGATGCCGATCCACATACAGCCATTCATATAGATAGGCAGGGATTCGACAGCAGTAGCCGGAGCACCGTTCAGGCCATGAGGTACGGCCATATAGGAGCCGATCAGCCCAGCCAGGTGCTGCCCAAATGCAGAAGCCAAGAACCACATCCCCATCATAAAGCCTACCATCTGTGTAGGAGACAATTTAGTGATCATAGACAACCCAATAGGCGATAGGAAAAGCTCGCCCGATGTGATGACCAGATAGGCCAGCAGGAAGTAGATCAGCGGCATATACCCGGTATCATGGCCTACCTGGCCACCCAGATAGAATATGAAATAACCGATGCCGATGAAAAGGAAGGCCAGGCCAAATTTGACAGGAGTGTTGGGCTCTATGTTCTTCCGGGTCAGGAAGGTCCACATGGCGGCAAACAGCGGGGTAAGGAAAATAATGTAAAACGGATTTGTCGCATTATTGATCATAGCAGATGGCAGGGAGTGACCCATCACACGCATGTCTACATTGCGCTCTGCCATCAGATTGAGCGAGCCGCCGCTCTGCTCATAAAATCCCCAGAAGATGATAGTAAAAACGATCAGGATGCAGGCTGCCCATAGTTTATGGCGAGCAGCTTCATCAAATTTGAAGCTCTCATAGATCACGTATGCCAGCGCGGCCAATCCCAGCGGATAGAGGAGCACAGACATGATGCCGTGATACTTGACCAGGCCGAGCATGATAGGCACGAGAAGGAAGGCTCCGATATACAGCGTCCACTCCAAAGACAGTATGCCTCCCACCTTTGAGGCGAGTTTGACAGGATCTGGCGAGTGGCCCTTGTCCTCCAGCACGCGGTGGAAAAAGAGGAAATTGATCACACCTACTATCATAAAGAAACCCGCTACACCAAAGCCCAGGTGCCAGCACTCATCATGCCATTGACCATTTTCCAGAGATCCGAAGAGCACAGCTATCTTATATGCGAGCGGCGCCAGGAAGTCTCCGCTCTGTGCAATATGTGAAAGCACTACACCACCCTTCTGCCCCAGGAAACCGCAGATAGTACTACCCAGGAACGCACCAATATTCACACCCATGTAGAAGATAGAATAGCCTGCATCCTTGCGGGGGTCGTCCGTCTTGTAATACTGTGCGAGCAGGCTGGATATATTAGGCTTGAAGAAGCCATTGCCGGAGATCAGGAAGCCGAGGCCGAGGAAAAAAGTAGTACTGGACGGTACAGCGAGCACGAGGTGGCCTATAGCCATCATCACGCCTCCCAGTACGATAGACTTGCGGAAACCAAGGATCCTGTCTGCCAGCCAGCCACCGAGCAGCGGCATGGTGTATACGAGCGCATTGTAGGCACCGTACTGCAGATTGGCATCCTTGTCAGGGAAAAGCAGGATGTGCGTCATGTACAGGATGAGCAGCGCCCTCATGCCATAAAAAGAAAAGCGCTCCCACATCTCGGTGAAAAAGAGCAGCCATAGCTGCTTGGGTTGCTCCCTGCGATTGATGACAAACGCTACTCCGATCATGACGGCACTAAAGATGCTGCCTATCACGATGAGCAATATATCGAGCCACATATCCTGATCCATGCGTTGAAATTTGGCCTAAAGTAATCATAAAACGATAATCCGGAAGCCATAAGGCCTTAATCTAACAAGCTTCGAAACAGGATATCACAATGACATGCCACGCCTCATTTTATATATGATCCGGTACGATTCGTTTAAAGCATCCCTTGTCTCCCGGTGCCTTCGCTGCCTGTATTGGTTTTTGCATTACTTTCACCGGCCTAAACAATCACATACCCATGCTGCAGCTCGATAACGGAGCCTACACGATAGGGGGCCTAGACGCCCTCCAGCTCTGCCAGAAGTACGACACCCCTCTCTATGTCTATGACACAGCCATGATGGAGGACAAGTACAAAAAGCTCAAGGGCAGCTTCAAGGGATTCGAGCCTAAGATCAAATTTGCCTGCAAGGCGCTGAATAATATCAATATCCTCCGCTTCTTCCACAGCCTGGGAGCAGGGCTGGACTGTGTGTCTATACAGGAGGTATGGGTGGGGCTGAAGGCCGGTTTTGCGCCACATGAGATCATGTACACGCCCAACTGTGTCTCTATGGAGGAGATAGACCTCGCGGTGAAAGAAGGCGTACAGATCAACATAGACAATACCTCTATCCTGGAGCAGTTTGGCACCCGGTATGGTGCCTCTGTGCCTGTCTGCATACGGATCAATCCGCACCTGATGGCAGGTGGCAATATCAATATCTCTACGGGGCATATTGACTCCAAGTTTGGCATCTCTATCTATCAGATGCGCCATGTAGAGCGCATAGTGAAAAGCACCGGCCTGCGCGTCAATGGCCTGCATATGCATACCGGCAGTGACATACTGGATGTAGATGTATTCCTGCGTGGTGCTGAGATCCTTTTTGAGCAGACGGTATTCTTTCCTGATCTGGAGTTTGTAGACTTTGGCAGCGGATTTAAGGTGCCGTATAAGCCGGATGACTACTATACCGATGTGGCCGAGCTGGGAGATAAACTTTCGGATCGCTTTATAGAGTTTGAAAAAAGCTATGGCAAAAAAATAGACTTGTGGTTTGAGCCGGGCAAGTTTCTGGTGAGCGAGGCTGGCACCTTTCTAGTAAAGGTAAATGTGCTGAAGCAGACCACTGCTACCGTCTTTGTAGGTGTAGACTCCGGGCTGAATCACCTGATCCGTCCTATGCTATACAACTCCTACCATCATATACTGAATATCTCAAACCCCGAGGGCAAGCAGCGTATCTATACCGTGGTAGGATACATCTGTGAGACTGACACATTTGGCTGGGACCGCAAGATAGCCGAGGTCAAAGAAGGAGATATCATCGCCTTCCGCAATGCAGGTGCCTATGGCTTTACCATGGCCAGCAACTACAACTCGCGCTTCCGCCCGGCCGAGGTGATGATCAAGGATGGCAAGGACTACCTCATACGCCAGCGCGAGACCATAGATGATATCCTGCGAAACCAGGTAGAGGTACTATAAGAAATAAGAAAGGCCGGTCTGCAGAGACCGGCCTTTTCTTTTGGATCGTATTCTTAGTATTAGTTTACTGTGATGAGCAGTGGCTTGCCATTCTGGAAGTTCATCTGGAATGGTCCCTTCAGCTTGCGCGCACGGCCTATGATCTCATTTGTATTGACATCAGAGAAGTCACGTACCATTACATTCATTTTCTCCTCACGGAAGTCGAAGAGGTTTGACTTGCTCACAGTACCGTCGCCAGAGATCTTCACTGACATCAGGATGCCACCTGCACCTGCTACGTGTACTGCCGGAGCTGTACCAGGAGTGATGTTCAGGTTCTTCATATTGTCTACAAAGAAGAGGTAGCTATCGTTGCCCACAGTATGCAGGTGGTAGCTGAGGCCCAGGCGGTTTGGTGCATATACATTCTGAGTAGAGCCTCTTTGTGCCTTAGGGATCTTCTTCACCCACTGCATCTCGCCGTCTGCACTGATGCGCATTGCATAGATATCATCAAAGAAATAGCGGTATGTAGTAGTTGTAGTCTTACCGTTGTAAGAAACATACATGGTCCATGAATACTGCTCACCGAATAGTGTCAGAGAGCCATCATCACCTACCTCCAGATTGCGGTATACCAGGTGCGATACTTCTTCATCTTCGCCCTTATTCTCTTTCTTTTCAGATTTCTTTTTAGCCTTCTTTGATTCAAATTCCCTCATCACATCAGCAGGAAACTCATAAAAGCCTTTCTTGATATTCTTCATAGACTTGCTGGCCTCGTCAAATGACAGGAAGAATGCACCATCCGTGCCTTCGCCAGATTTAGAGTAGTAGCCAGCGCAGATCATACGGCCCGTCCTATCTTCGCTGAGAGAGATATCTACGACGTATTTATCTGCAAAGTTAAATTTAGAGACTATCGGTTTGTCGGATCCTTTGCTATACATGAGGACTTCATAGTGATAGTCTTTTACATCCTTCTTCTTGCCTTCAGAGTTATATACCTTGGCCAGGATGTATACGTTGCCCTTGCTGTCTACCTGATAGTCATCGTTGTCCATCATTTTCTCGGTATACGGCATTTCAAAGCGCTTGCCCCACAGGGAGTTCAGATTCTGGTCGTATACGAACATGCCTATCACATCCTTATTGATGGCATCCTTTTTCTCCTTTGGCTTGATACGATAGTAGATCATCAGCTTGCTGGAGTCAGCAGAGCGCACTAGTTTCCACTTGTCAGCCGTATTGTACTGAAAAGAACCTGTCATAGTCAGGGTACCGGATAGCTTGTCTGTAGACCCGAGGAGTTCCTTGGCATCACCTTCAAACTTGCCAGCGCCCACATTCAGTGATTGAGCGTAAAGCTTTTCTACTTTCTCCTTCTTGCTCCAGGTAGAGTAGAAGACATAATCCTTGCCACCCATGTCCCATATTGACTCGATCATGTAGCCTTTAGGCAGATTGCTGGTAGAGATATCAGTCTGGCCGGTGAGCTTGAGAGATGGAGTGAATTTCTGGATAGCGATAGACTTGCCGTGCTGGTGGCTGAGCTCCACATAGCCTTTCTTGCTATCACCGAGAAAACCGAGTTCATAATGCTTCTTTGGGAGCGCAAATTCCTGGCCCCAGGTGATCTTTACGTTCCCCTTGTCACCGGCATAAGCGCCGACAGAGAGCATGAGAAATGCAGAAAAAAAGAGAGAGATCTTTCTCATAGAGTTTTGATTTAGTTGATTGATTTGCGTGAAAATATGAAAAAAAAATGCCAGACCAAATTGTAGGGTTCAATCCGGCTAAAATTGGTGATTCTGATGCTTTAAACCTTATTTTTTCAGGAAGTCCGCAAACCACAAACCCGAATCCTTCACGATCCGTTTTTGGTCTGCCACATCATTGTACACTATGCCAAAGCGAGGCCTGTAGCCAGAGTCCCACTCAAAGTTGTCTATGAATGACCAGACGAAATAGCCATTTACATTCATGCCATCCTTCTTGGCACGGAGTACCTGCTTCAGGTATTCCTGTATGTACTCTTTGCGCTGCGGGTCATGCACGGCACCGTTCTCCACCTTATCCGGGAAGGCAGTACCATTCTCTGTGACGATGATATTCTTGATGCCCTTGTACTGTGAAAACTGCTTCAGGATATCGTAGATACCCTCCGGATAAACCTCCCAGCCCATAGCAGTGACAGGGTGCCCGAGTTTCTTTGGAGACTCATTGATGGCATGCACCATCGGTATCAGCGGGAAGTGCTTCACGATGACACGGAAGTAGTTTTGCAGGCCGATGAAATCAAAGTCGAACGGCATCAGCGCTTCATCTCCAGGTAAGATGAACTTGTAGATATGCTTCAGCGCCGGCAGGTCGCGATATGGGTAGCCGAGGCCGAGCGTAGGCTCTATGAAGAGGCGATTGAAGAGTGCATCACACCTGCGGCGCGTCTCTTCATTCTTTGAGAGGTTTTTGAAAGCCTCCACATGGCTCACGGAGAAGGTGGTGCCGATCTTAGCCGTAGACGGCAGTAGCCTCCTGAGCGTCCTCCCACCTACTCCATGGCACATAGTAGCATGGTGCGCAGCCGCAAAGAAGTTGTGATAGCCAAATTTGCCCGGTGCATTGCTGCCTACCAGGTAGCCTAGCGCAGTAAATGCCATCGGCTCATTGAAGACCATCCAGTTCTTGACGCGGTCACCAAACTTCATCGCACACACGCCCACGTATTCTTCAAACCAATTTAGGATATCGCGATTGGTCCAGCCCCCTTTTTTCTCCAGTGCCTGTGGGAGGTCCCAGTGATAGAGGGTCAGCCATGGGTCTATGCCATTTTTCAGACTGGTATCTATCACACGATTGTAAAAGTCCACGCCCTTCTGATTGACCTGGCCCGTGCCCTGTGGCAGTATGCGCGACCAGCCCACGGAGAAGCGGAACGAAGGGATATTGAGCTGCTTCATCAGCGCGATGTCGCTCTCATATTTGTGGTAGAAGTCTGCTGCTACATCTGCCGTCTCGTGGCGGGCTATTTTGCCATGCTTGTGAGAGAAGTGGTCCCAGGTGGATTCACCCTTGCCATCTTCCTTCCAGGCACCCTCTATCTGATAGGCTGCTGTGGCAGTACCCCAGATAAAGTCTTTGCCGAAATCGCTGGCCTTGATCTCACCATTTGGTGTGAGCATCTCTGCCATCAGTCCCTTCGGCATCATAGTACCTGCGCCAAGTATTGCGGCCATCCGCAACCATTCCTCTCTTGTCATGTTTAGTATTTTGGGTTGATTCAAATTTAAACGATTTGGGCAAGGTATCAAGAGCAGTAGTGCCCGAATCAGTATAATGCCCTAATTTCACGGTAGCAATGAATATAGTCATCATATCAGGCAGTATCAGAAAAGGCCGCCGGAGCCACGATGTATCAGTAGCGCTGGCATCGCGGTTTCACGCCAGCGGTCACACTCAGGCTGCTATTATAGACCTGGCGGAATACAACCTGCCCGTACTGGAGGAGCAATACAGCCCCGCTGATAACACCATACCCGGCCTCGCAGACATACAGCAAAAGCTGGATCAGGCCGATGCTATCATATTTCTCTCGCCTGAGTACCACGGCTCCTACTCCGGTGCTTTGAAAAATGCAGTGGATTACTTCTCAGAAGAATTTAAAAGCAAGCCGATAGGCGTGGTGTCTGTCGGGGCGGGGCGTATGGGTGGCATCAATGCGTCTACAGAGATGCAGCTGCTTATCCTCTCATTAGGCGCTTTCCCGATGCCGTACAAACTGCTGGTATCAAATGTACAGCACGCCTTTGGCGAAGGGGGTGAAGTGAAAGACGAGTTTCTGTCGCGGAGCATGGACCGGTTTGTCGCCGAGTTCGTCTGGCTGGCAGAGGCTATCAGAGATAAAAAACTAAAACCATAGATCATGTCAGAGATCACTGCATCCATCACCCGCGATCACTACCGCGTGAGCATACAGGCCCGCGACCATAGCCTGATAGCGGACGAGCCGAGAGAAAATGAAGGCACAGACCTGGGCCCAAATCCGCACGAACTGCTCGCAGCTGCGCTGGGCGCCTGCACCTGTGCCACGGTCCGGATGTATGCAGATCGCAAAGGCATGGCGCTGGACGGTGTGCAGACACACGTCTCACTGATATGGGACAAAGAAAAAAACAATACGGAGATCAAGCGCGATATCACCCTGACCGGCAGCCTGGGAGCTGAGGACCGCGCTAAGCTGCTGGAGATAGCCAATAAATGCCCGATACACAAAGCGCTGACCAATCCCATCCATATAGAAACTAACCTGATCAACTAAAACCATCATACAATGGAGATCACTAAGAAATATACCAACGGTGAAGTAACCGTGATATGGAAGCCGGATATCTGTATCCACTCCAAGATCTGCTGGACGGAACTACGCGAGGTCTTTGATCCATTCGTAAAACCCTGGATCAAACCAGAGGGTGCTACCACAGAGCGGATAGTGGCCCAGGTGAAGCGCTGCCCGAGCGGCGCGCTGAGCTACTATATGAATAGCGATGCCGGTCCTGAGCGTGTAGATGTAGATGCGGAGACCATAGTAGAGGCATCAAAGGATGGGCCGCTATTAGTCTATGGTAATGTGACTATCAAGAATGCAAATGGTGAGCTCACAAAGAAGAATAATGTCACTGCTTTCTGCCGCTGTGGTGCATCAAACAATAAGCCTTTCTGCGATGGGACGCACAGGAAGATAGATTTCAAGGCGGACTAATAAATCACCTGTCCGGCAGCCTGCTGTTTCTCTGCCACGATATACCGTGGGCCGGGATACTGCGCCCTGCTGATATAGGATCAGGTTTCGGCTTTTTACTGGTATTGAGGTACATCGTGATCCACTGGTATTGATTGATGGTTTTAGCATATTCCCACACAGCACCATGTTTTTTGATCACTCGTCCTGCCACCTGCGCCGGTTCCTGATCTACGGCTATCATCTCTGCATCTGTGATGATCTCAAAATCCTCCTTTGAGATAGTGCGCAGATCACAGCTCACCAGCAGCGGCGCACTCATCATGCACCATAGTGCAAAGTGGGCTTTGTATTCATCCTGCGTCAATCCCTTGTAAAGTCCACCAGAGCTTGTAGCACGGCCTTTGCCATGATTGCCTACGAGGAGCATGTCGGGATCATTCCAGTGGCCGGGGCCGGCGTAGCGCTCCAGGCCGCGTTGCTTCTTGAGGATTCGCATCACACTCATCTGAAAAGGATTGCCATGATTCCAGGTATCAAAGATATCCGGCGTAGTACGCCAGTAGTGGCCACCGGCCTTCTCTGCCCAGAGCCATGGCTTGCGCAGGCCCCACTCGCATACGCTGAAGACGATAGATCGACCGGAGTTTCTGAGTGCGGAGCCCATCTTGGTATAGCGCTCTATAGCTGCGTGCCTGCCCCATGGTGCAAAGCAGTAATCATACTTCAGCAGGTCTATGCCCCACTCGGCATATGCCTTTGCATCTATCTCCTCATGCGCATAGCCGCCAAAACACTTGCCGCAGGTCTTGTCACCTGCACAGGAGTAGATGCCCAGCTTGAGGCCTTTGCTATGTACATAGTCGGCGAGGTATTTCATACCATGAGGGAACTTTACGCTATCTACCTTGGGCCGCCCATCTGCCTCGCGCTCTGAGGCATGCCAGAAGTCATCTATATTGATGTACTGATAGCCGAGGTCGCGCATACCATTGCCGGCCATGGCATCTGCCATCTCCATCAGTAGCTGCTCACTGATCTCTGAGGTGAAAACATTCCAGCTATTCCAGCCCATAGGCGGCGTGAGGCAGAGCTTGTCTCCTATCACGATGGATATGTCCTCCGTCGTTTTGCCAAATTGATTGACAGCTACGAGCGTGACCTTATAGGTACCAGCCTTTTTTATATTACCACTGATGAAGCCCGTCTTCTCATCTACTGTGAGGCCCATAGGCAGGTCTACAGCACTGTACTGTATAGGCCGTGTGCCTGTGACCGGCATGGCAAAAAGGAATGGCGTATTGGGATAGTTGCCTATCAGCTGGGCACCGTGGAAGGCCGGCGTGCCAAAGAATAACCTTTTGTCATCTTGCGCGGTAGTAAAGAGAGCGAACAGCAACAGGCAGACTAATAATATTTTATGCTTCATATACAGATGGATAGCTGCGAATATAAAGAAGGTATCCTTTGCCCCTGCATGGATTCAATCATAGTAAGGTAGCTGCCGGTCAATGAAATTTTAACACAATATGAAGTAGCTGTAAAGCATGAGTTAAACAGGGCCACCGCACAACGCTCTGTGCACAAAAACACGTCTTGATATTAGGAATCTGAGGAGTTCTGGTTTTAACTTTAATAAAACCAACGCTTATGCAATCAACCGTAGTCAATGGGAGATGGAGGAAGCTGGACGGCACGACATTTAGCGCGCCGATCAGCGAGGTGGTGGAGAAGGCGCTCATCCACGAGAGCGACTCAGGCAACAAGATCAAAGTATGTATCGGCACTGACTCTCAGGTCTACGGACTGGAGACGGAGTTTGCCACGGTCATACTCTTGCTGCGCAAAGGGAAAGGTGGGTATATGTTCATCAACACCATGCGCTCCCAGCAGCGTATGACCATCAAGGAGCGTATGCTCCACGAGGTATCCCGCTCTATAGAGATAGCGTATCATCTCTGCCCGCTCTTTGACCAGTACAAGACGGAGCTGGAGGTGCATGCGGACATCAATACCAATCCGCGCTTTGGGTCCAATACGGCACTGAGTGAGGCGATGGGTTATATCCTCTCCATGGGGTTTACCTTCAAGGCAAAGCCCGATGCAGTAGCCGCCAGCTGCTGTGCCAATAAGGTAGTGTAACTCACAGCACCATCCCGGGATTTATACTTATACCATATCAGGATGAGATGGCATCGTGACCCCAAAAGCCCACGGTATCCGCTGCATGTGTGATACATCCAGGCTCGGCACATTAAACTCTTCGATCACCTTGCCCTTCAGGATATAGCAGCCGCGCCCGGTGAAGGGATACTGCTCTATAGACCGTGGGAAGTGGACGCTATCAAATAAATATCCCTGCTCATCTATAAAGGAGCCGAAGTACATCGTCTCGCCTGTGATAGTCGTCACGCGTTTGATATTGACATAGTAGCCTACCATGTAGATGGTCTGGCCGAGGTGAGTCATCATATCTTTCGCGAGCGTTAGCTTATCATAGTTTCTCGATAGCAGCCTGAAAGGAGAAGTGTATGGAAAGGACAGGATCTTCATCTCGTCCAGCGCATCCTCGTACTGATCATATTCTAGTGGTGGCAGCGTATCAGAGTGGGCCGCTACGCGGAAAAGCTCGCGGCGCGGCGCAGACTTCTTCTCCTTGCCCATGAGCAGGTGGGCGTCCCAGAGGAGTTCCTTGGCAGTGCGTCCGGTGAAGCGAAATGCCTTGATACGTATCAGGATGCGCACCTGCTCCAGAGAGACAGGCACACGTTTTACAAAATCATTGAGATCTGCAAACTCACCCTCCTCACGTACGCGCAGGATATTTTCTACCGTAGCTACCTCCAGGTCTTTGATCAGGCAAAAACCCATATAGATGGTCTTGCCATAGAGTGCTGCCAGATTATTGCTATGATTGATACAGGGCAGTTCTATCTGCGCGCCGAGCATTTTGGCCTCATGCAGATAGAACTCCGTGCTATAAAATCCGCCAAAGTTATTCAGCACACCGACCATAAACTCTATAGGATAATATGCACGTAGGTACAGGCTCTGATAGCTCTCTACCGCATAGGAGGCAGAGTGCCCCTTGGCAAAGGAGTAGCCTGCGAAGCTCTCTATCTGGCGCCAGACTTCTATTGCTTCATCATCAGGATATCCTTTCCTTTTACAGTTGCCATAGTAAGCCTCTTTTACAGCTTGAAATTCTTCTCGTGAGCGGAACTTCCCAGACATACCTCTGCGCATCACATCTGCCTGCTCCAGCGTAAGGCCTGCGTACATGTGAGCCACCTTTATCACATCCTCCTGATAAACCATGATACCATAGGTATCAGGCATGATGTCCCACAGTCTTTTATTAGCCAGTTTCCTCCTCTCCGGATAGCGATATCTGAGTATGTATTCCCGCATCATACCAGAGTTAGCCACGCCGGGCCTGATAATGGAGCTGGCTGCCACCAGGCCATGATAATCTTGCACGTGTAGTTTCCGTAGCAGCTGCCTCATAGCAGGTGACTCGACATAAAAGCAGCCGATGGTATCGCCTTTTATCAGCATATCTTTTATGCGCAGGTCTACTTTGAAATCTTGTATCCGGTGTATGTCTATTTCTTCTCCCCTGTTAGTCCGGACTAGTTCTACTGCATCCTTGATATGACCGAGCCCCCTCTGGCTGAGGATATCAAACTTATGTAGGCCAACGTCCTCTGCCTCCAGCATAGAGTACTGTGTAGATGGATAGCCTACAGGAAAATATTCGAGTGCGGAGTAAGTAGTAATGGGGGCTTCCGAGATGATGATACCACAGGCATGCACACTCAGCTGGCGGGGTACCTCTCTCAGTTTTTCGGCATGTTTTAAAATTAGTTTTCCGATACGATCTACTTTTTTGCGGTCCAGCCACTCAGACTGTAGTGCTTCGATCTCATTGGCAGGCAGGCCCATTACTTTGCCTAGCTCGCGGATAGAAGACTTGTGCTCATAGGTGCTATAGCTGCCTACCAACGCCACGTGGCCATCATATTCCCTAAAGATATAGTCACGGATATCATCCCTATCTGTATGGGAAAAATCAATATCAAAATCGGGTAGATTCCTCCTTTCTGGATTGATAAAACGCTCGAAATAAAGATCCAGATCTATAGGATCTACATCAGTGATATACAGACTATAAGCCACCAGGCTATTGGCACCACTGCCCCTGCCTACGTAATAGAAACCTTTGCGGCGCGCGTACTGTACGATATCCCAGTTGATAAGGAAATAAGAAGCATATCCCAGGTCTATAATGATCCTGAGCTCTTTCATAAATCGCCGCTTGACCTTGAATCCGGGATGCGCGCCGTATCTCATAGCCAGTCCTGTCCGCGCCAATGTAGTCAGTAGCAGGATATCCTCCTCTCTGCTTTTAGTGAAACAGGCTTTGTTATTATTGCTCTCTTTATTGAATTCGAAATCGACATGTGACGTTTGCAGGATGTGCTCAGCGTTAGCCAGTGCCTGAGGAAATTCTTCGTAAAGTTTCAATATGCATTCGCGTGGATAGAATCTATCTGAGTTCTTGCCATGTTGATCCTTTCCCAGCTTACTCAGCAATGTATTATGTCGTATAGCACTTAGCAATCTATGCCGGTCAAAACTTACTTTATGGCGGATAGTGACAGGCAACAGCGCTACTAATTTATCATGCGCATATTGACCATAAAGCCTATATGATGTGATATCATCAGCATGCAGCCCTATGTATTCATGTGGTAGCAATTCTCGTTTAGTGTGCCGCTGCCATGGATAGATCACGTAGCAATGCTCCCACTGAGGCGCATCAGCTGGAAAATCTTCTTTAGCCCTTTTATGCTTAGTTAGAAAATCATTGAGCTCTTTGAATCCAGTATTGTTTTTAGCGATACCGATAAATAGCTGCTCATCACCATTGCGAAAATCGACCCCTATCACAGACCGTAGTAGCTTTGTTTTTTTGCATCTTCTCAAAAAATCCAGGCAGCCGGCTGTATTATTGATATCTGTCAGGGCCATCGTTTTCACACCCATTTGTATAGCATGAGATATCAGCTTGTCTATAGACATCACCCCATACCCAAAGCTGAAATAACTATGACAGTTGAGAAACATGATAAAAGGTTTAGGCGTGACGATGGCCGCCGGGTACAGGTGGTTCGCCGTTCCAGGGGTCCCAGACATCCAGGTTGCGCTGGTCCATGGTGCAGGCGCGTTTTACCACACGGCTGTCGTGATATTTTTTGCGGAGCTTGTCCATCTGCTGGTAGAGCTGTATCAGCTCTACGGAGTCTTCCAGCATATTCATCTGGTGGCCGCCGCCTACCAGGTGGCTGCAGCTCACTCCGACCAGACGTATCAGCTGCCTGCGGGTATATAGCTTGGCGAATATCTCTTTGACTATTCTCAGCAGAGTGTGATCACAATTAGTATATGGGATGCGTGCCTGCCTGCTATAGACCTGCATGTCTGCATAGCGCACTTTCACAGTGACGCAGGCAGTGAGTTTATTGCCGGCGCGGAGCTGGTAGGCCAGGCCCTCTGTCATAGCCGTGAGAGTATTGTGCAGGCGCACCAGATCCATCGTATCCTGGCCAAAGGTGCGCTCTAGTGAGAGCGACTCCCGCTCGTAGTATGGCTTGAGTGGTGTATTGTCTATGCCCTGCGCACGGAGCCAGATGGTCTCGCCATTTTTGCCGAGCACCTTCTCTATAGCCTGTACCGGCATCTGCTGCAGAGTGTGTATGGTACGTATGCCTAGTTCTTGCAGCACCTGATAGGTCTCATGGCCCACGAGGGGTAGCTTGCGCACAGAGAGCGGCGCGAGAAACGTTTTCTCTGTCCCCGGATCTATAGTCAACTCACCACTCGGCTTAGACTCACTGGTAGCGATCTTAGACACACTTTTGTTTCCCGATATGCCCATAGAGATGGGCAGCCGTGTCTCATGGATGATGCGCTGGCGTAGCTCCTGAGTGTACTTTTTGACCCCGAATATCTGATCCATACCCGTCATGTCCAGATAGAATTCATCTACGGAGGCCTTCTCCATCAGCGGTACACTCTCTTTGATGATCTGAGTCACCTCGCTGGAGGCCTTGCTGTATTTGCTGGCGTCGCCCCGTACTATGATGGCCTCGGGGCAGAGGCGGCGTGCTTCTTTCATGGCCATCCCATTCTGCACGCCGAAGGCTCTTGCTTCATAGCTACACGAGCCTACCACACCCCGCTCAGAGGTGCCGCCTATCAGCAGCGGCTTGCCCAGGAGGGCAGAGTTGAGCCTGCGCTCTACCGAGACGAAGAAGGTGTCCAGGTCAAAGTGGACAATGGTTTTATCAGGCTGATGAATTAGCATAGCTAAATAATATAGCAATACTAATTTAATTAGTTTATCTTAAATAAACTGGTTTTTGGTATAAATAAAAAAGGACAGGCTATCGACCTGTCCTTTTTAGTATCATGTAGTTATTACTTATGCATTGATCATTACCGGCATTACCAGCATGAGGAGGTCCTCATTGTCAGCCTTGTCTACCGGGCGGAGTACACCGGCACGGGTAGGTGTAGAGAGCTCGATCTCGATCTCATTGGAGTCCAGTACGCCGAGCATCTCGATGAGGAAGCGCGCGTTGAACGCGATGTCCATGTCATTGCCCTCATAGTTGCAGATCAGGCGCTCGTTTGCTTCGTTTGAGAAGTCGAGATCCTGTGCAGAGATCTTCAGCTCGCTGCCTGCTATAGAGAGGATGACCTGATAGGTGGTCTTATTAGAGTAGATAGAGATACGGCGCAGTGCATTCTGAAACTCCAGACGGCTCACTGTCAGCTTGTTTGGATTATTCTGAGGGATCACCGCATTGTAGTCAGGATATGTCGCGTCTATGAGGCGGCAGATCAGGCGCGTATTCTCAAAAGAGAAGAATGCATTAGACTTATTGTAAGATACATTCACTGCTGTCTCAGATGATGGCAGACCACTCTTCAGCAGGCTCAGTGCCTTCTTAGGCAGGATAAATTGTGATGCCTTATTGGTCTTGATATCTGAGCGGCCCAGACGTACCAGCTTGTGTGCATCGGTAGATACGAAGACAGTGCCTTCATTGTCCACCTTCATCATCACACCTGTCATGGCCGGGCGCAGGTCATCGTTTGATACGGCAAAGAGCGTACGGGAGATAGAGTTTGACAGCAGGTTGGCCGGGATATTGATCTCGGTCACAGCTTCTGGCTGAGGTATCTTAGGGAAGTCATCCGGATTCTCACCGCTTAGCTTATACTTACCAGTCTCTGACGTGATCTCTACGCCAAAGGTCTTGGTATCTACCTTGAAAGTCAGTGGCTGCTCAGGGAGCGTCTTCAGCGTATCTATCAGGATACGTGCCGGTATAGCGATACGGCCAGACTCCTTAGACTCTACACGTATCTCAGTGCTCATCGAGGTCTCCAGGTCGGTAGCAAAGCCGGTCAGCTTGCCATCCTTGATCTCAAAAAGGAAATCTTCCAGTATCGGCAGCACAGAGTTGGTGTTGATCACACCGCTGATCATCTGGAGGCTTTTGAGAAGAGACGTCGTAGAAACTATAAATTTCATCTGAGTTAACTTTTATGGGTTAAGTGACAAATATAGATAAAGCGGACAAATATCACTGTTTGTCCGCTATAATGTTCAAAACAGTGCTGTTAGACTGTCCTTTTTGCAATAATCCTGTGATTTCAGACCTTTCCGGTATGGTCTAGTGAGTCTCTACCGTAGGCTGTTTGACCCCCGGCCGCACGTAGAAGTCCTGATAGGATCTGAGCGCTTTGCCCCATACATAGTACTGTATCAGGCCAAAGTCCCGGCGGCCATCCATAGCGATATAGTAGTGCTCCACATCATATAGCAGCGCACGGCCCTTGTCATCAAACTGCTGCCGGCTATGCGCATTGATCGGCATGTAGAATATCTCAACGTTCGTTTCTGTATTGTCTACGCGTTTCAGCTTGATAGTACAGAATGGCTGCATGCCCAGGATGGTATCCTTGATCGGATTCTTATTCTCAAAAGCCTCCAGCGAGAGGCCACTCAGAAACTCAAGGTACTGATGGATAAAACGCTGCTTCGGCTGGGCATCTGCCAGTCCATCACTATTGGTGATCACAAAGGTATCCCGCTCACCGACACGGGTGATGCTAAATGACTTTTGCTTCTCCCGGTCATAGGTCACAGAGAGTGCCTTGATCGTTGCAGCATTGTCACGGTATACCCATTTGCTACGCCAGTACTCCTCGTCTGTATAGTAGCGGCTGGTCAGGTAGGCATCTATACCGGATATATGCACTACATATGGCCTGCTGCCTATCTGGCCGTCCACCTCCATGATCACGTATGTGCCGGTACCATCTGCAGTAGGCCCGCCCACATAGTACACCTTATATGGCTGATCCCCTCCGGTATATATCTCACAGCGAAAACGCTTCTTGGCCATATCTTTCAGCACCAGGGGTTGGGCATTTTCAGGCACGGGGTACTGGGTCTCCATCTTTTGTATGGCGGTGAAGAGCAAGCCCTGAGACTCTTCATTGATATCATACTTGCCATTGACCAGCCAGCGCTTGCTTTCTTTGGTCAGTACCACTTTCTGCCCTTTGATATCAGTCAGTACTACTTTGGTAATGGCATCTACATCGCGTACCGCAAATTCACTTTCCTTTTTGGCCAGTGTAGACGGCGAGTAGCGTATCACAAAGAACGCGACTCCTGCGCCCAGCAGGGCCAGGACGATGATGTATGGTAGCAGCTTTTTCATCAGGCAGTATATTTCTTGCGGCGGTAGTAGGTAAATCCGAGGCCCAGTATGATCACTACGCCTATCGGCAGCAGTATATTGATCAGCTGCCACTGTACCTTTTCATCGCGCACGCGCGGCACATTCAGCAGGCGGAGTTTTACCTCCTTATTGCGGGTCTCCAGCAGGCCGGAGTTGTCAGTGAGGTACTGGATACAGTTCAGGATAAAGTCTTTATTGGCAAATGTCTGCTGGGTCACAGAGTAGTAGCCGAGCGGATAGGCAAATTTATTCTGCGGCGCCATCTCATTGCGGATGATGTCACCATCTCCTATCACGATCATCTTGCCGCCATTATCACCATGGTCAGCAAATTTCAGGCTACCCACGCTATCTCCCATAGCCAGAAACTCCGGGCTAAGGCGATTGGTATACAAGGACTGAAACTGGCCCTCCAGCAGCACTGCCACCGGCAGGCGAGGCTGATTATAGTACTGAGGGTTTGGCGCCTGCTGTAGTATGCCAAAATGTACGCGGGCAGGCGTCATGACTGCCTTGCTGTTTTCACTGGTATGCAGCAGTACCGTTTTCTTCACTCCCGGATTGCGGATGGTATCTATAGTACTGACAAACTGTGATGCCACAGGGTCCAGGTTGCGTACGATAGGGTGGTATACACTATCAGAGATCAGCTGCGGGAAATAATACCATGGGAATAGCTCTACCTGCGGCCCGCCACCCATACTGCCTACACGGAGGGGGATCGGATTGCAGTGATTGATATCCTGTACCAGATCAGTATTGATACGTACACCGTATTTGAATAACTGGTCATCGAGGTTCAGGTTGCGGTCTACTACAAACTGGCCTGTGAGATTCGTCTTCAGGCTATCAAAGTCTGCCGTAGTAGCATCTATCAGCCACATCACCTTGCCGCCATGCATGATGTACTGGTCTATCTTGTATTTGTCCTTTTCATCAAAGGCTACCATCGGCTTGGCTATGATCAGGGCGTCAAAGTCCTCATCTATTTTATACCGCTTTGTGATGTCCAGGCGTGCTATAGCATACTTCAGGTTCATGAGTTGCTGCTGTATGTCTGCCAGGTCATTATCATTCAGCTCACCATGGCCGATGCTAAAGGCTATCTTGGGCTGGCGGTATTGAGTCAGCTTTTGTATGGCTGTGGCAAATTTGTACTCCAGCGTGACTGCAGACCTGCTGAGCATGGTCTCGGGGTCAGTCTTGGCCTGAGTCTCTATGAGCTGTATGGGAAACTCCCTGCCCATATAGTAGGCTATGGCGCACGGGAAGACCAGTGTATTATTCAGCTTATTGGCACCGGTGGTCTGGTCCGTAGCAGGGGCCAGGCCCTTATTGTACAGCTCCTCTATCAGCGCTTTGCGCTCAGCGTCACTCTTACCCTTCACCGGGTCTATAAACTCAAACTCTACATTCTTGCCGCCATAGGCGCGCAGATCCATCAGCAGGTCACGCGTAGACTGGCGCAGGCGTTTATACTTGGCAGACATATCGCCCTCCAGGTATACCTTAAAGGTCACTACATCGTGCAGGTTCTTCACCAGGTTGCGCGTAGAGGGCATCACTGAGAATTTCTTCTCTGACGTCAGGTCAAAGCGCGTGTAGACATACTGGCTCAGGACATTGGCCAATACCAGGATACCCATCGTGACCAGCAGGATGAAGATCGCATCGCGACGATTGCTCATATTTCTTTTCACGCCTTTTACCATTTCCTGCTAGCTAATGATGTACGGGTGAAGAATGTAAAGAGTATGATCACAGAGAGGAAGTATACCACATCCCGGCTATCCAGTATGCCGCGGCCCATAGACTCATAGTGCGCATAGAGCCCAAACTGCTCTACGAGGTAGTCAGACTTGCCATAGAATACGCCCAGCCTCGCCAGTCCCTCTATAGCATAGAAAAATATAAAGCAGATGAAGGCTCCAAGTATAAAGGCCACGATCTGGCTCCGCGTGATAGAGGAGGCAAACAGGCTGATAGCCACAAACACAGCGCTGAGGAATATCAAACCGAAGTAAGAACCCCAGATACCACCCGTGTCTACATTGCCCACGGGGTACGCCAGATGGCTGATAGAGTAAAAGTAGATGAGCGTAGGCGCTATGGCGCAAAGCACCAGCGTGAGCGCCGCCAGAAACTTGCCCATGATGATGTCTGTATCCGTGAGGGGGCGGGTAGCCAGCAGCTCTATGGTACCTGACTGCATCTCCTCAGAGAAGGAGCGCATGGTGATAGCCGGGATCAGCATCATGAGGATGAATGGTGCTATATAAAAGAAGTAATCCAGAGAGGCGTAGCCCGCATCCAGGATATTGGCCTCCGGGGAGAACCACACCATGAAACCCACCAGCAGCAGGAAGACGCAGATGGCTATATAGCCTATCAGCGAGCTAAAAAACTGGCGCAGTTCTTTCTGAAATATGGCAAACATCAGATGTAATAATAATTAAACCCACCCATAAGGTCCTGTATACGCTGGTCTTGTTAACGTATTTTGATGGTCGGCAAATTTAAAGGAATAATACGCGGATGCAAGTCACGGGTTTGTCAAAGTTTAGGTTAGTAATGCCATATATATGTTTTGATTCATCCATATAGACTTTGTTTTTACCGGTACCTGATCCGTATCCTCATGAATGTTATCAGCCCATTCGTAGATTGTTAATTTATACTGTACCTTTGCGTAGCATGATGGTTCTGAAACAAGTAGACAGGCGCAGCGGACTCACCAAAAAAGAGTTTGTAAACGAATACCTGCGCCCTCAGAAACCAGTGGTATTTACTGATCTCACAAAGGATTGGCCGGCCATGCATAAATGGTCACTGGACTTTTTCAAGAGTCAGTATGGTGATCTCACAGTTCCTGTTTTCAGCAGCAACTACTCCAAGCCGGGACCCGGCTATATGTCTTCTGATAAAGAGATGAAGTTTCGCGACTTCCTGGCAGAGACTGAGAAAGGACACACGGACCTGCGACTTTTCCTGTTTGATATATTCCGGTCAGCACCTGAGCTCAGAGATGATTTTCAGTTTCCGACGGTGATGCGTGGCTTCCTGAAGAGGTTCCCCTTCATGTTCTTTGGCGGTGAGGGCTCAGAGGTGACCATGCACTATGATATAGACTGTGCTAATGTATTCCTCACACAGTTTGTAGGTCACAAGCGTGTCATACTTTTCCCTCCGGAGGAGTCTGCCAAGATCTACCATCATCCATATACGGTCAAAAGCCTCATAGCACCTGAGAAACCGGACTATGAGAAGTTTCCTGCGCTACAGAATGTGCAGGGCTATGAGACCATCCTGTCTCATGGCGAGATGATCTTTATGCCTACCCGCTACTGGCACTATATGCACTACCTGGATTTCAGCTTTGGGCTGGCGCTGCGCTCTCAGAGCAGCTGGGCCACCAGGGGCAGGGGAGCCTTCAATATCGCATCACACTTTCTGGTGGATAAGGGCTTTAACCTCCTGGCACCTGAGCGCTGGCATGAGTGGAAGGAGCGCGCTGCCTACGAGCGTGCCAGACCATTCGAGCCTAAGCAGCCCAATCATGGCGAACTGAATGCGAGTTTGTAACCAGGATTAGTTCATCAGGCAGGATCTGTACCGATCTTTCACCTCATCTGAATCTCCGCGACTTGGACAGCCTGGATTGTATTTTGTATTCCTCCTCTCCTATTTTAGGAGAGGCCCGGAGTGATAAGGCGGAGAATAGGTGTATTATATTTTCACCGTGAAATGTCTCTTTATCTCATCCAGCACAAAATCTATTTTCTCAAATACAAGCCGGTTTTCAAATCTAACTACGGATATGTTTAAGCTATTTAGATAGGCAGTCCTTTCCGTATCGTTCCCTTTTCCTTCTGGAGTATAATGATCGGCTCCATCTAACTCAATAGCTAGCATCTCTGACGGGCAATAAAAGTCAAGAATATAAGTACCAACACTATGCTGGCGACGAAACTTTCTGCCGTCGAGCTGGCTCTTTTGGAGTTTTAACCACAACGCTGCTTCCGCAGGAGTAGAGGTATTTCTTAGTGCCTGACGGTTCTCCTTTAGTATGCGGATGTTATGTACTTGCGTTTTCATATTGCGCCCAGTTTAAACCCCTCTAAATCTCCCCTGAATCAGGGGAGACTTTAACAGCCGATGAATATGTCGCTCCGCATTTTGTATTCCTCCTCTCCTATTTTAGGAGAGGCTGGGAGTGGTAAGGCGGAGAACAGGTGTACTATATTATATTGCTACTGTATCTCCAGCTGACGCACCACTTTCTGCATGATCTCAAAGACCGTCTCTGCCATTACATTCTCAGAGTCCAGTGTAGGGTTGATCTCTGTAAACTCCAGGCAGCATACACGCTCATTCTGTATCAGGTCCAGGATCATATCGGCGGCCTCACGTTCATTCAGACCACCTTTCACCGGCGTACCCGTACCACGTGAGATAGATGGGTCCAGCGCATCTACGTCAAAGGAGATATAGATCTTGTCGCAATGGCTCAGGTATTTGATCGCCTCGCGGCAGGTCTTGGCCACACCTACTTTTTTAAACTCGGCTGTAGTCACGATCTTGACCTTATTCTTCTTGAGCAGATATCCCTCCTGCTCCTCATAGTCGCGCAGTGCTACAAACATGATATCACGGTACTCTACCTTGGGCATGATGCCACCTACATTCTTGACCATCTCCCATAGCTCTATGGTCTCATAGTCCAGGTCATTCACCTTGTTCTCTATATTGTCTTCTGCCAGAGAGGCTGCCATAGGCATGCCGTGCATATTGCCGGATGGCGTGGTATAAGGTGAGTGGAGATCGGCGTGGGCATCTATCCATATCACCCCGATATTGGAGTCTGGATAGGCCATCTTGATACCGGCTATAGTCCCGCCGGCATTAGAGTGATCGCCTGCTAGTATGATAGGAAACTTACCATCTTTCAGCACATCACGCACGCCTGCGGCTATGCGCTCGTACATTTTCAGTACACTCTTGATACGACGGGCGTAGCGGCTGCCTACCTCGCCATAGAGGGCTGCATTATCATCCGGTATAGCCATACCTCGAAAGCGCTTAAAAAATGTACTCCGGAAATCCAGTGCTGCTATTTTCACCGCATCAATCCCCAGACTCGCACCCCTGGTGCCGGCACCTACCTCAGACTTGACCTCTATGAGCTTGACTGACTTAGTCTTAGCCATACATAAAAATTTTATTTCACAATATTTTAACCTGGAGTAGAGGTAATTTTAACAATTAAGTTTACTCCAGTTGTTTGATAGACAAATACTTATCTATCTATCGGGTCTTTGTATCCTGACCCCGCCCGCTGTCCGGACGTATAAATAAAGCGCAATGTTGATACTCAAATACGCTAAATATATATCTTAGTGCTAAAATATGCTATTTCTATTGATACGACATAGGATATAGCCAAAAAATTGTCCTTGCCCTATGTCGCCGCTTTAGGCCTAGCCAGTGCTTAAACCTACCGATATGATGTCGGTATTTTTCTAAAACACCAAAACCTGAAGAATGCGCCAACAGTACATTCTAGCCCTTGACCAAGGAACTACGAGCTCGAGATCTATTTTATTTGACAAAAACGGACATCAGGTAGCTACGGCTCAGAAGGAGTTTACTCAGATATTCCCGCATCCGGGCCATGTAGAGCATGATCCGATGGAGATCTGGACCTCTCAGCTACAGACCGCCCGTGAGGTGATGGCCAAAGCCAACATAGATGCCTCCAATATAGCCGCTATAGGCATCACAAATCAGAGGGAAACAACGATCCTCTGGGATAAGAAGACCGGCCAGCCGCTCTACAATGCCATAGTATGGCAGGACCGCCGCACTGCTCCGATCTGTGATGAGATCAAGCGCAAGAAAGACCTGGCCAAGTATATCACTGACTCTACAGGCCTGGTGATAGACGCCTACTTCTCCGCTACCAAGGTGAAGTGGATACTGGACAATGTAAAGGGGGCACGCAAGAAAGCAGAAGACGGCGAGCTCTGCTTTGGTACGATAGATACCTGGCTCACATACAATCTGACCGGCGGCCAGCTGCACATCACAGACTACAGCAATGCATCCCGCACCATGCTATTCAATATCAAGACCAAGAAGTGGGATGACAAGATCCTCACGGCACTCAAGATACCGCGTATCATCCTGCCTGAGGTAATGGACTCCAGCAAGTTTTATGGCCTCACTGATCGCAATGTATTTGACGAAAAGCAGATACCTATAGCCGGTATAGCCGGAGACCAGCAGGCGGCACTTTTCGGCCAGGCATGCTTTACCGAAGGGATGGCCAAGAATACTTACGGCACAGGCTGCTTTATGCTCATGAATACGGGCTCCAAGATGGTCAAGTCTAAATCCGGCCTGCTCACTACCATAGCCTGGGGCCTGAATGGCAAAGTAGAGTATGCCCTCGAGGGATCGGTATTCATAGCTGGCGCCGCCCTGCAGTGGCTGCGCGATGGCCTCGGCCTGATACAGAATGCAGCGGAGTCTGAAAAACACGCCACCAATGCCGCCAATGGGACTGATGGTGTCTACATGGTACCTGCATTTGCAGGTTTGGGTGCACCCTACTGGGATAGCTCGGCACGCGGCGCCATATTTGGCCTCACACGCGGTACTACCAAGGATCAGTTCGTCCGCGCAGCACTCGAGTCACTGGCCTACCAGACACGTGATATACTAAATGTGATGGAAGCTGACTCTAAGATCAAACTCAAGTCTCTCCGCGTAGATGGCGGGGCGAGTATGAATAATTTCCTCATGCAGTTTCAGGCAGATATACTGGGCACACCGGTAGAGCGGCCCAAGGTGGTAGAGACCACAGCGCTGGGTGCTGCATACCTCGCAGGCCTCGCAGTAGGTTTCTACAAAAAGCCTGATATCACCAAAAACTGGCAGATAGACCGCAAGTTTAAAGTAGAAATGAAAGAGGCACAGCGCAAGCCGCTCTACGATGGGTGGAAGAAAGCTGTGCGTCAGACCATGGCTCAGTAATACAGATATTTTCATTTAAGTTCATTGCATAAATCTCCCGACATGCGCTACCTGATCGCTCTATCTCTGGCGGCACTCACAGTGCTACCACTCTCTGCCCAGACCTCACAAAAGGGCCTCACCGTAAATAATAAAGGTGCCGAAGCCAAAAGCTCTAAAGGCGGAGGTGTAGAGGCGCATAAAGGGCAGGTAGCCGCCAAGAGCAGCTCCGGTCATGGCGTGGAGGCCAATAAGAAAGGCCTCGAGGTCAAAGGCAGCAAGGGTGGCATGACCATCCAGAAAAAGCGGCTGGACATCAAGGGCAAGAATACCAATATACATATCGGTAAGTGACCGATCACTGACCGCTGCAGCTGACCACGCTCCCCATTTCGGCAAACAGACTATTTTCCTAGCCACAGACACGGCTGGCGGGTATAAGGTTTTGTTTTATTTTATTCAGCGTATTATTACTTTCGTTCGCGTTTATCCTTAAAACAAAACGAACTCATAATGCAACTGAAACCCTTTGCTGTACTGATGATCGCAGCAGCCCTCCTGTCAGCAGATATGCTCTCTGCACAGACCGCAGCGCCTGCTACGACCACTACCAGCACCACCACCAAAGCGAAAACTAACGACCCGGCCTCTCTGAGCTGGCGCAAAAACAGAAAGACAGCCAAGAAGCTGATCAAGAAAGGACAGATAGAAGCAGCTGTGCCATACCTGGAGGCAGGCGCAGGCAAAAAACCTAAGAAGGTCTACTTTGCCGAGAACCTCTCTAAGATAGAATACAGCCTGCGTGACTACGTAGCTGCAAATAAATGGTATAAGGTACTGGTGGATAAGGACTCAGCCAAGCATAAAAAGCCAGCTTACATTTTTGAATACGCACGTACTCAAAAGAACCTGGGCCAATATGAGGAGGCCAAGGCAAACTTCGCCAGGTTTAAGAAACTGGCAGGTGATGATGATGCCTCTACAGATCTCAAAAAGCGCGCTACCCGTGAGGCCATGGGCTGCGATCGTGGTATCTTCTACCGTGACAGTGTGACCAAGCGTGATTTTAAAGTAAAGCACCTGGATCCGAGCATCAATCAGGCTGCGAGCAATTTTGCTGCGATGCCAAAGGATAACGCCCTCTACTTCAACTCTCAGAAAGCTGACCACGCTATCATATACAAGTCAAGGAAGAATGGCAAGTCATGGTCTACCGCAGATGAACTGGCCGCTGATATCAACCTGGCCAAGGCTAACGTGACCACTCCGGCGTTTTCTACAGATGGCTCTACGATGTACTACACCGTATGTCCAGATGACAATGGTGGCAAGGTAAAACCTAAGTGCCAGATCTACAGCAGCCACATGGTAGCCGGTGTATGGGAAAAGGGTGCCGCACTCGGCGCACTGCTCAATGATGGTCTGAGCAATAACATGGCTCCGGCAGTAGGCAAGAATAAGGATAACGAGGATGTACTCTACTTTGTGAGTGATCGCAACCTGGGCAAGGGTCTCGATATCTTCTACTCCAAGCTGAACCCTGATGGCTCAGTAGGCAAGCCGCACTCTGCCGGCTCTATGATCAATAGCAAGGGCGATGAAATGAGCCCATACTACGATGCTGCATCGAAGACGCTCTACTTCAGCTCCAATGGCCTGATCAATATCGGTGGCTATGACGTGTACAAGACTACCTGGGATGCCAATGGCGAGTGGGTAGAGCCAGAGAGCATGGGCACGCCTATCAACTCCAGCGTGGACGATTACTACTTCACTCTGAATGACAAGCTGACACTCGGCTACCTGGCTTCTAACAGGCTCGAGCCGGGCATGTTTAAGGGTGGCTGCGCTACCTGCAGTGATGATATCTTTGAGGTAGCTACTACACGCCTCTTCCTGGCAGTGACAGGCAATGTATATGAGGAGAAAGATGGCCAGCGTACACCGGCATCTGCAGGCAGCGTACTGCTCTATGATGACCGCAATGGTACTGAGCTCGCTTCCTACATACCTGTAGATGGCAAGTACTTCTTTGACCTGCAGCCTAAGAGGGGCTACAAGGTGCTGACACGCCGCGATGGCTACTATGATGGTGTATCTACCTTCAATACGGATGCTAATACAGAAAGCGATACGCTGAAGTATGACCTGCTCCTCAAGAAGAAGGAAGAGACCAATCCTCTCTTTGGCAGGGTGATAGGCCGCATCTACTATGACTATGATCAGGCGCGCCTGCGTGCAGATTCACGCGATAGCCTCCGCAAGATATTTGACATCATGCAGCAGTTCCCTACCTATGTATTTGAGGTAGGTGCCCATACTGACGGCAAGGGTACTGAGGAGTACAACCTCGCGCTGTCTCAGAAGCGTGCTGATGCAGCTATCGGCTACTTCAGCTATGAGAAGAAGGTCAACAAAGACCGCCTGATAGCTAAGCCATATGGCACCTCACAGCCTGTAGCACCTAATAAGACTGCCGATGGTAAAGATGACCCTAAGGGCCGCGCTATGAACCGCCGCACAGAGTTTAAGATAGTGAGTGAGCTGACCGCTGAGCAGATAGCTGCGGAGCAGGCCAAAAACAGCAAGACCAAAAAGTCTGGTCCCGCTCCTGAGGTCAAGACCATAGCTCCGGCTCCGGCTAAGAAATCATCAGAAGCACCGGTACCGGTCAAGGAAACCAAGACCACAGCTGCGCCTAAGAAGACAGCTGAAGCACCTGCCAAAGGCAACGACGCTCCGGTAGCTAAAGTGGTGAAGAAGGATGTAATATTCAGCAAGCCATCTGCTGCACCGGCTGCCGCACCTAAGGCAGAAGCCAAAGCAGAAACAAAAACTGAGACCGCAGTATACAAGACTGCTCCATCAGAAACGATCACGCTGAAAGGCACCGTATACACTACCAAGGGCAATAGCCGCATGCTGGCAAATGAAGCTGCAGTATTCCTGACCAGCGAGGTAGATGGCTTTCAGCAGAAAGTGTCTTATGTCAAGGCTGATGGCGCTTACTACTTTGACCTGACCCGCGCTACACCGGGTATCTATAAGATAGTAGCACGCAAAGGAAACTTTGAAAGCAATGAGATATCAATGAGCCTCGACCATATCAAGCAGGTCAAAGCTCCGATAGACCTGGAGATACCAGTAAAGTAAATAAAGGAAAGCCGCTCAGTGAGCGGCTTTTTTGTTGCTGCACTTTTGAGCTGACATTGGGCGCAGATTTATTTACTTTGATCTAAGAAGAATCTGAAGTGCATGAATGTCAAGATCAATAAAACTAAGATAGTAGCCACCTGGGGGCCCGCTTGTGAGGATGAGAATGTGATGCTGGAGATGATCCAGGCTGGTGTAGACGTATTCCGTTTCAACTTTTCTCACGGCAAGCATGAGAAGCACCTGGAGGGATTTCAGAAGGTGCGCAAAATATGCGATGAGCATGGCCTTAATATCGGTATCCTGGCCGACCTGCAGGGACCCAAGATACGCCTCGGCCTCGTGCGGGACAATCTGGAGGTACTCGAGACCGGCAGCGAGATAGAGATCACTACCGAAAACTGCCTCAGTACTTTCAAGAAGATCTTTATCAGCTATGAGAATCTCGCCCTGGAGGCTGAGCCGGGCGATGCGATCCTGATAGACGATGGCCGGGTAGAGTTGAAGGTGCTCACCACAGACCGCAAGAACCTCCTCACCGCCAAAGTAATAGTAGGTGGCAAGATCAGCAATAACAAAGGAGTCAACCTGCCTGATACCAAGACCAAAGTACCGGCCCTCACAGAGAAGGACCGCCGCGACCTGGACTTCGCACTGGCTAATGGCGCTAACTGGATCGCACTGTCATTCGTACGTTCGCCCAAGGACGTACAAGAGCTGAAAAGCATAGTGGGAGAGCGCAACAGCTACATCAAGGTAATGGCTAAAATAGAAAAGCCTGAAGCGCTGGTAGAGATCGATGCGATCATAGAGGCTGCAGATGGCATCATGATAGCCCGGGGCGACCTGGCAGTGGAGGTACCGCAGGAAAAAATGCCACTGATCCAAAAAGACATCGTAAAGCGCTGCATCCGCAAGGCCAAACCTGTAGTAGTAGCCACACAGATGATGGACTCTATGATAGAGAGCCCCAATCCGACCCGTGCGGAGATCACAGATGTGGCCAATGCGGTGATAGATGGTGCTGATGCAGTGATGCTCAGCGGTGAGAGCAGCATGGGCAAATATCCTGTGCGCGTGATCCAGATCATGGAGAAGATATTGAACAATGTAGAGTCGTCTGACGACCTGATCTATAATAAGCAACTGATACCAGACAAGGAATCTGCTTCTTTCCTCTCAGATGCTATCTGCTACAATGCTGCCCGCATGAGCAGTGAGCTGAGGGCACGCGCCATCATTGGTATGACCTTTAGTGGCTATACCGGCTTCCTGCTCTCCAGCTACAGGCCCAAGGCTGAGGTGTTCATCTTCACAGAAAACATGGCACTGCTCAATGCCCTCTGCATCTGCTGGGGCGTGAGGGCATTTCACTATGATAGATTCGTAGGTACTGACACTACTATACGTGATGTGGTGCGCATACTCAAGGAGCGCGACCTGGTGAAAGAAGGCGACATGATAGTCAATATCGGCTCCATGCCGCTGGCTGCCCGTGGCCGCGCCAATATGATGAAGGTGACAGTGGTAGAATAAAACTTCACTCCTATTTGTCAGCGGCTTAGATTTTCATTGGCCGAAGTTGTGGGCTTTTAACAGGTATCACGCCACGTAGCCTGTACTTTTGCCGGCGCTTTGAAGGAAGATCAATACAACGTCACGCAGAGCATTCCGCCTGCGCCATCTATCAATAGTATATTGCAGGATGCTGATAGCCACGAGAGACTATTCTCGGTCAGGCGCACACTTTTTATCACCTCGCTTGCTTTTGTCAACGCCATTGTTGTAGGCTTTATAGCCAAAGGCCTGGAGATGCTCATCAACTTTACTACCAGCATCTGCTTCTATGGCAGGCCATCTGTAGAGCGTATCTCTCCTGCGGGCAATCACCTCGGCCTATGGGTCATAGCCCTGCCTGTAGCAGGCGGCATCATAGTCGGTATCATGGCTCGCTATGGCTCTAAGGCCATCAGAGGGCATGGCATACCCGAGGCCATGGAGAAGATACTCACTGATGAGAGCCGCATCCCGCCGCTCATCACCTTTCTCAAGCCGCTCTCTGCAGCTATATCTATAGGTACAGGCGGGCCATTCGGCGCAGAGGGGCCCATCATCGCTACCGGTGGGGCCGTTGGCTCTGTGTGCGGCCAGACACTGCAGACCACCGCGCGTGAGCGCAAGGTGCTACTGGCCGCAGGCGCTACAGCTGGTATGACAGCCATATTCGGCACACCCTTCGCGGCCATCCTGCTGGCCATCGAGCTGCTGCTGTTTGAGTTTTCACCTAAGAGTTTTGTACCCGTAGTCGTAGCCTGTGTGACCGGTGCTTGCTGTCATTTCCTTCTCTTTAGTACCTCCCCTACCTTCCCTATGCCACAGGTGACAGCACCTGATCGCAATGCTGTGATCGCCTATGCAGTCATAGGCATCCTGATCGGCCTGGCCTCTGTGGTAGTGACCAAGGCTGTATACTGGATAGAGGATGCCTTTGAGAAGCTACCTATCCACTGGATGTGGTGGCCGGCCATAGGAGGGCTGGCAGTCGGTGTGATCGGATACTTCGCTCCACTCACGCTGGGCGTGGGCTACTCCAATATCACCATGGCGCTCTCAGGCACAGTAGCGCTCAACGTACTCGCCTCTCTCTGCCTGCTGAAGTTTGCCTCCTGGTCCATCGCACTGGGCAGTGGTACCTCGGGAGGCACACTGGCTCCGCTGCTCACTATAGGCAGCGCGCTGGGATGTGTGGTCGGTATAGCGGTACAGCGGTGG